>Ga0247737_1000001_pt1 | contig 135654 bp, 209 predicted proteins | sample UWRJL028104C2_FD_180937 | JGI IMG/M metagenome (GOLD analysis project Ga0247737, IMG submission 180937) | Plant litter microbial communities from Arlington Agricultural Research Station in Wisconsin, United States - UWRJ-L028-104C-2 | ecosystem: Environmental > Terrestrial > Plant litter >...
TTCTAGACACATTAGGCAGAAACAAAGTTGATGCTGGCAAAATTGCTCTTTATGAGGAAACCTACAAAAACTTACTCTCCTATAAAGTTGAGGATTCCGAGTTTCGCTGGAGTATGGATCAGCTAAAAGATCTAGCTGCTGATAGGCAAACTTCAGAAGCTATTGTTTCTGGAATGGAAATCCTCAACAGAGGAGCAAAGGGTCCTAAAGGCGAGGATCTTGTAGGACATAATGACGCCAGAAGCCATATTTTGACAAAGTTCGCAGAAATCGATCGTAATCTGTCTATGCAGGAGTCGCCTGAGGGTGACTCTAGGCAGGAAGCCTCAGAGATTTTTGCAGAATACAATGAGATTCGAAAGCATTCTGAAATTAAGTATGGAATTCCCGCACTTGATGAAAAAATTGGCGGCCACAGCAATGGAGAACTAGGTCTTGTGGTAGGCTACAGCAGTAGTGGTAAGACTACCTTAGCTACTATCCAGTTAGCTTGGAATACAGCTATTATGCAGGGTAAGAATGTAGTCATTCTTACATCAGAAACATTGCGTCCTCAAGTTAGACGTAAGCTCATCTGTCGTCACTCTAAGCTAGCCATCTTCGGCCTTGAGCATGGAATTAATTCTCGTCACCTCAAGGCAGGTAGAGGTTATCTTACACCGGAGGAGGAGAGAGCCTTTCCTGATGTCGTCAATGATTACACAACTAATTCTAGTTATGGCAAACTAGTAATTGTTCAGGTTCCTCGTGGTGCTACTATATCTACCTGTGAAGGAAAACTGAATCGTTTCCAGCGAGAGTTTAATGTAGATTTAGCTGTCATCGATTACCTAGCTTTACTGAAGCCTGACCGCAGGTTCACCTCGCGCAGAGAGGAACTAGCTGCTACAGTACAGGAGGCGAAGCAGCTAGCTACGACATTCGATGATGGTAGAGGCTTACCTATTATTTCTCCCTGGCAGACGTCACGTGATGCTTGGAAAGAAGCTCAAACCGTAGGCTACTACAATTCATCAGCACTAGCGGAGACCGCCGAGGCTACAAGTTCATCAGATACCGTAATTACTATTCTTGAGCCTAAAGAAAATGAGTCTCGTTTTGCAGATATGAAGGTACAAGTTGTCAAGAATCGAGATGGTGAAAAATCTCTCGGAATAGACTTACAAGTTGATTACGCTACTAGTTACTGGAGTGAATCTGCATCGGGGGTTGGTAGCCTTGACACTGTAGGTAATTTCTTAGGCACGGGTGGTAGCTTGTTCGGAGGTTGACAGAGATCGGTATGGAGGCTAGACTAGGCTTCTGTACCGATCTTTCTTGTATAAGAGGGACGGTTTTGAAAGGAGCCTACAAAATGGAAACGTTACTAAGTACTGATCGATGTGATAAATGTAATGCCCAGGCGTATGTGAGGTTTACACATATGGAAGGTATGCAGTTAGATTTTTGTGGGCATCATGCTGCTAAGTTTGCTGATAAGCTGGACTCTCAGGGATTTAGTATCATGCTGGATACCCGTGAACTATTGAATCGTCGTCCTGTAGGAGCGGAAGTTAGTTAATTATGCTACGTCAGAAGTCATGGATCGAGCAAGCTAACGAAGTAGTAAAGATTAGTGATGTTCTGGCAAGTTTTGGTGTGTTTGTTCCTGCATCTGTGGTTGAAGGCAGTAACAAGAAAATATTTTGTCCGTTTGGGTTTTACCACTCAGATGGAGGGTTGACTAAAGCTATGCGAATCTACACGAGAAGCAATTCTGTTTATTGCTTCTCGTGTAGTAAGCGTTATGACCCTGTTAGTCTTGCTGCTGCGAGGTGGGATACATCTTGGGTTACTGCTGCTATTACACTCCTAGAGGACGCTGGTTTTAAACCTAAGAGCCTAGAAGAACGTTGGCAGGACGCAGTAACCATCGAAGTTAATACCCCCGATTTAATAGCTTTAGCAGACGCATTAAAAATGTATTGTTCTACAATTTGTGCATCTTGGAATATGTTACAGTTAGATGAGCAGGTGGCTGATAAATTATCCTCATGCCTATCTTTACTGGATGCCGTAAGAACAGATGAGGATGCAACTAAGTGGTTAAACATTACTAAACAAGCAATGAAGCAAGTACTTGACTACAAAGAGAGAACACAATGAATAAGATAATGTTGCTTGGTGATACTCATGGTAATACCAAGTTTGTTGTTAACGCAGTCATTCCTGCGGCTATCGAACAGGGAGTCAACTGGATTTATCAGGTAGGTGATTTTGGGTATTGGGAGCACACACCTGAAGGAGTAACTTACCTCGATGAAGTTCAAGAAGCTTTGACTGGGACTGGAATCAATCTTCTGTTTATCGCTGGTAACCACGACAAGGTTTCTATGATTCCTAAAAGATACTCAAATGTTGCTGGATTTTATATTGTCAGAAGTTCCATTTGGTATGCACCTAACGGTACTCAGTGGGACCTCGACGGAAAATCATTTCTCGCCTTAGGCGGAGCCTACTCTATCGATAAGAATTATCGTCTAGAGAGCGAGGAAGCCAATGCTCAGCGAGATGCAACTACCTCAAGACTTCGAGGCGAGTATTCTGTAAATTATATTATTGCAAGTACTAGGTCAGCCAATGCTGAAACTCTATGGTTTCCTGAAGAGGAAATGACAGATGATGAGCTAGACCGCATTTTAGCAGATTTGCGTGATACTAAGGTAGATGTTATTCTTACTCACGACAAGCCACTAGCGGCCAATCCTCTAGTTAAATTATTGCCTATCGATGAGTGCATCCCTAACCAGAGGCGACTGCAAAAAGCCGTTAATACTCTACAGCCAAAGCTTTTGGTTCACGGGCACCTACACATTAGATATACTGACACTATTCGCTGCGGAGATAACGATGTGTTTACTCGCGTTGAAGGTCTTGGTGCAGATGTACCTAACTTTAATCAACGTATGAGTTCTTGGGAACCAAGTGACGCCTGGGAAATCTTAAATCTCGAAGGGTAATTTCTATGCTGATAGATAATATTATCGCCAAGGAAGTCGATATGTATGTCATTTGCTGCGAAATTGCAGCAGAACACGGGTCAGATGAGGCTTTGTATAAAAAACTGGCTCATGTTCTGTTTTATCATATTCTTGAAATGCGAGAAACCCGTAAAGGAGTTAGCCATGGCTAAGAATGAAAAGAAGGCTGCATCCAAAAAGAAGCCAATCAAGCAAGCTGAGGTTTGGGCAAATAGAGATATTCCAGATGATGCTCAAGAAATCAGTCAACCTGGACCAACATACGACAATCCTAATGCAAACGAGGTTTCCGAATAAATGTTAGTAGGACATCAGGAGGTAATCAAGGCGTTAAGCTTAAGGTTACCTCCTGTCTCTATTATTACGGGGCCTGACTCTGTAGGCAAAAGACTTATAGGTATCAATGCAGCTATGGTACATAAGGTTGCCAGAGTAGACTTTATTGAAGTAACCAGGTTAACTGTTGGCGAAGCAGCTAGAATCAAGGATTTTCTCCGTGTTGCCCCCATGCACAACTATCGTTTTGTACTTATCAATTTAGACTACGCCTCCAAGGCAGCAGTAGATGACTTGCTGAAAAGCCTAGAGGCTCCTCCTAGCTATGCCAGGTATGTTATCATCAGCTCCTCAAGGGTGCCGCAGAAGATCTTAACTAGAGGGCATCGCTATTTTGTAGGAAAGCTTAAACCCGAAGAGTTGTCACAAATTCTCGAAGCTAAAGGAATGTCTACCAATACGGCATCAAGGTTTAGCATATTAGGTCAAGTAGGGCCAGCCTTAGCTGCGGATGCAGATTCATTTTTAGTTTCTATTGTTATTAATGTACTTGAATCTGTAGCAGAAAATGATTATCAGTTATTTATTCAAGCATACAAAGCAGTAGATGATAGAGCCGCTAGACTTATCGTAGTAGCTATGGAGGAGTCGGCAGCTCAGAGGTGGGCACACTTTGATAAGATGCACCTAGGAATTTTTGCCAAGAAAAATATTGCATTGAACTTTCTACAGATTTGGGGTAACGTCAACACAGCAAAGCCTCAATTGGCAGTAAAGACAACATTTGAAACTATGATGAGGAATTAATTATGCCAGAAGAGTTAGAGGAATTAACAGCACAAGATTTTGTCAAGGATAGAGTTAAGGCAAGAAAAGAAATTGAAAACCTAAGACAGGGTAATGTAGATAGAATTAACACCTTACGTGTCTACGGAGGTGCGGTAGACCCTGGGTTACTGGCTAACTTAAAAATAGACACCTTCATCGATGCCTTCCTTGACCAGGATGCGAAGCTGGTCTACCATCGTAATCTTGAGGTTGCATTACGCAAGGCTCTTGATGAGGCTCTAGGAAAAGCAAGAACCAGTCAAATTGTTGATGGTTTAAAGACAAGCACGAAGTTAAGTATCCCGAAGTGAGGTTAGGTGAACTTCAATCAGTGGAAGACTCATGCTGAGAAATCCTCTGTTGCTAAAGTAACATACTGTTGCGGAGATCAGACGGCACTGGTGGAAATTGTTGTAGACGACATCCGTAGAATTCTTGATGTTCCTGCCACCGATTATGTAGAGGTCTCTGGTAGTAGCGAAGAATTGATTTGGGATGCCTTAGCTGCGTATCCGCTAGATCCTTCTGCTAACAGATTAATTCTTGTCAGAGACTGTGATCAGATTTCTGACTGGACACTCTTTTTTGATTGGTTCAGTGCCAGTAGAGGAAAGTCATCTACTTATTTACTTCTAGTATCTTATGCTAGTGATGCTCCATGTACTTATGTCAAGGGAAAAAAATCAGGCTACGTCGAGCATATCGAGTTTATCAAATCAAAAGGCAAACTTATTAAATGTTCTCAGCCAAATGAGGAAGATTTGCTTTCCTGGGCTCAGTCTTATGGATTGAGTCAGGCTTCTGCACAGCATTTAATCCACCGTGTAGCAGGAGATACTTCAAGTATGTTAGATGTATTCCGTAAGGTTCATCTGTGGAGAGGCTCACCTAATACTAAGGTGATAGATTTGCTTTGTGAAGACAAGCCTCTTGATTCGTTCGTTGATAACCTGTTGCTGGGTGATAAGAAGGCTGCTGCTAAAACAGATTTTCATGAAGAAGATTTTGGCAAAGTCATCAATCAATTAGACAAGCGGCTAGATGTTATTTTAGAAATTACTAAGTATGTTGTTCGTCGGGTCTACCCATCAGATATCGCAACTAGTACCGGCATTAATGTCTTCATTGTTAAAAAATATACACCGCTAGTAAAAGACTATAACGTCAGCAAAATCAAACAACGTAGACAACTGTTAGCTATTTTAGATAGCAAATACAAAGAAGGAGTAAAAGAAGGTTTATGGGAAGTCCTGATAGCCCTATGGTAAAGCGTCGTAATTTTAGGGAAAACCCTATTACGCCAGAGGAGCTAATAAATTGTACCTGGTATGCAACTGCGGATGACACCATCGGAGGTTGGTGTGTATCAACATCTAATAAGCCGGAGTCTCAAAGAGATCCTTATGCAGGCGAGTTCTCAGCGGGTAACTTTATGACCAAAGAGGTAGCTGAGCATATCGTTAGGATACACAATACTTGGTGGGAAATCGAGGTATGGAAGACGTACATGCCAAACATCTACGCTACGTATAAGAAAGAATTGATTACCTCTACTGAGACTTTTATCACTCGTATAAAATCTGCTGTTGACAGGGTTCGTAGTTCTCGGTAGGCTCTGCCTATGAGAAGGCATGATACTTTGATCAGGCGAGCAATGTTGGTAGCTCAGCAGAGTACCTATCGCTGGAGGCATGGTGCAGTAGTTGCCAAGGGTAATAAGGTATTCGGCTGGGCTCCCAATAAGCTTCGTAATGCCCCGCTTATTGATGAGCATAATGTCTCTGACCACGCTGAGCGAGCTATTCTGAGAGAACTACTGAAGGTTCGTGATGACCTGCGAGGCTGTACTATTTATATTGCTAGAATTAATAAGCAGGGAAAGTCTATGATGTCACGTCCATGCAATAACTGTATGCTTGCTATTATCGAAGCAGGGATTAAGGAAATAGTGTATACTAATGAGGTAAATGCCTACAGTGTAGAGCAAGTAAGGACACTCTCATAAAAGAAAGTAATATATGGAAATCACAGCAATAATTTTAGTCCTGACATTTGGCTGGACCGCTACAGTAGCACATGGATTAGCGGATCACATTCTTGGTCAAACAGATAAGATAGCAGCTAATAAAGTCAAACCAGGTAGAGTAGGCTGGTCACACATTCTACAACACGTTATGTATTATCATATTGTCATGGTAATAATGTTACTTGTTATTGTAGTTCTGTTTAGTTTGCCTGTGACTTTGTTAGGATTTATATCCGCTATACTATTCTCAGCGGTAACTCATGCTTTTATTGACAGGCGTTGGCCCGTTAGATGGATTCTAGAAAAAACAGGATCACCCAATTTTGCTGAGATGCAGACACCTATCTGTGGCATGTATCTGGCAGATCAGGATCTTCATAAGACAGCCTTATGGATTTCAGCAATATTATTTGCGCTGTTATGACAGTAAATCCTTTACATTGTAATTTGTCATCATGGTCAGGTGATAACGATGAATGTCGTTGGTGTTCTCATAAATTAGAGGCGAAGCAAAGGCGGTGGTGCTCAGGCGAGTGTTTACAAACATGGCGTCTGCACCACCGTTATTTTTTATCAAGACAGACAGCAGTTAAACTGTCAAGACGTAAATGTGATTGTGTAAGACAACTCAATGAAATTCGACATATGCATTGCGCACAATGCGGCATCTGTGAAGCCCGAGCTAAATTACTAGGTAGAGAAATGACATGCGATCATATAGTGCCTAGGCAGGGCATCAAATCTAGGTTTAATTGTATTCATCATCCTAGTAATTTACAGATACTTTGCTCAAGTTGCCACAATGCCAAAACATTAAAAGATAATGAATAGGGGTATTTATGGAGGGTATTAGCGTACGAGACGGAAAGTACTCAAACTTTACCGAAGCGGGGGCACGCTTTAATGCTTGCCTGACAGATTGTATAAAGCAAAAACTGCCTATGATTGTCCCTGGAGGTAGTTACGATTTTCATACGCCCTTGATTGTTCCTTCAGGATTTGGCACAAGAATATTAGGCACTGGTTGGCGGGCTGAATTGAATGCCATGCCTGGCTTTAATGACTATGTTATTAAGTTCGATTCTAGTAAGGGTGACATTCGAGGATTTGAAATCTCTAATCTTACTATAAATGGTAATTGCAAAGAGCAGTCTTCTGGGGGTGGCATCCTAGCCTCTGGTGCTGTAGAGTCGTGGTTCACGAAGTTGCATCTGTTCGGTTGCTATAATGAGGCTATTAAATTAGATGGTATTTCAGCTGGTGGTTTCGGACATCATAATGAATTATCTTCTAGTTTAATAGATGGTGGCACAGCATCCCCAGGATTAGGTATTGGCTTAGTAGTTTTTGCTTCTGATGAAAATGTCATTACTACTACTCGCTTCCAAGATCTAGGTGGTGCGGATGCCTTTGCTGCTGGCTTAGAAGTCGGGGCTATTATAGATCGATCAGGGCTTCAAGTTTATGACAAAATCAACATTGTCAATGGAGCAGATGGGCTGCGAGTTAAGGATACCGGGAGAGTCAGGATTATCGGAGGATGCAATTTTGATGGTCCTCGCGGGACAGCCCTGATTATCAGCGGAGACAGATGTCTGGTCGAAGGTGCCCAATTTCTTGAAGGTAAAGAAGGCAGATCATATATTCATATGAACAACGGAACAGGTAACATTATTCACACTAATGGGTTCCAGGCTCCTGATTCTGCTAAGATGAGATCCTTTATCCGTGAATCTGGTGGAAGTCACAATAACATGGTTAACACCAACACATTGTACTATCAGGACGCACAATTAAGTGTGGGCGCGCTGGAAAGAAATAAGCCACGTACAGGTAAGTGGAAAGATAATATAGTATACAGGAGTTAGTGAGGTCTCTTTCAACTCACAAGAATAGGAGTACGGGTGTCAGTAATTACTAAGAATTATGATGTTGTCAGATCTATCGATGAGCTGAAGCAGTTTTGGGATAGAATTGTTGCCGAGAAGGCTCCTTTTGGCTTCGATATTGAAACTGGCTATCATGGTGAAGATGATGATAGAGGTTCGCTAAAGCAGGAAACAAATTTATTAGTAGGTTTCAGCTTTACTAATTCACTTAATTGGGCTAGGTACGTCCCTCTTGCCCATGATTTTGATGAAAACCTTACTGATCATGTTGCTGTGGCTGAAACTCTTTGGGTTGCGTTCAAGACAGGGCTGATGGTAGCGCATAATGCTGGCTTCGAACTAAGGCGTATGGCAAGGTTCTTCCGTGAAATGCTATCAGATCATCCTGTGTATGGACCAGAAGTTATAGAGTCTAATGGTTATTTTCCTGTATTGAGTTGTACTCAGGTAGAGATGTATGTTGTTCGTGATCTTACTGAGTTTGATTTAAAGGGAGCGACTGACAAAACCTTCGGACACAGAATGATTAAGTTTGAAGAACTGTTCGACCACCTTACCGAGAAGAAAAAGAAAGCATTTAGATTCAATGTTCTTAACCTTACATCACAAGTAATTACCTATGCCTGTGAGGATGCTCTGTGGTGTCTAGCTCATCACCTAAGGCGTTATCCTATGGTGAAAGATCAGCTCGTTTACCAAGTTGATATGCAAGTTACTTATGTCATCTGTGATATGGAAGACTGTGGTATTCGTTATGATTGGTTCTTTATGGCGGACGCATCCGCTCGTGCTAAAGATTTCACAGCCAAATTAAATGAAGAGATTCAGACTGAGCTAGCTGGACTACTGGGTATGGAAGGAACTACGCTCAACGTAAATCTGGGCAGCCCTAAACAGCTATCTGAGATCCTGTTCGACCGCCTCGGTATGAGGGTGAATGTTTACACCACCAGTACCAAGGGGGCCTCTAAAGAGGACAAGAAGATGTCTACCGGAAAGATGGCTCTTGATCTCCTTGCTGAACAGAATCCTGTCGTCAAGAAGATTTCTAACTACAAGAATCTTAAGCGACTGACAACATCGTTTTTGGACAAGTATGCAAAAGATTATGCATACGCTCCTGATGGAATGATTCATCCATCGCTGAATCAAAGTTATGTACGTACAGCTCGATTTTCTTCTGCTAATCCTAATCAGCAGAATCAACCATCGGTCAACTTGAAAGATGATGATGGAAAGACTCCACTAAGCTATTACTACAAACTAGCAACCGGTGAAAGTTTTAAACTGAACTTCCGTGATGCAGTTATTGCACCTGAAGATTACCTTATCCTTGGGTTCGACCTTTCTCAGGCTGAATACAAGGCTGCGGCAGGGTTGGCTAATGAGACAGCTCTTATTGAAGCATTCGAAACAGGTGAGGATGTTCACACGAAGGTAGCTATGATGATGTTCAAGCTACCTAAGGATAAAGTAACAAAAGAGTATCGTTCAAAGGCTAAGACTATTGGTTTCGGCTTGCTGTTCGGTATGACTCCTATTGCCCTGGGAAAGAGACTTAATTGTAGTAAGGAAGAAGCTGAAGAACTGTTTAATCTCTATTTTGCTGCTTTTCCTAAACTTAAGCGTTGGACTGAAAAGCAAGTAGAGTTCGGCTACCAGAATGGATATGTTACTACTATCTTTGGTCGTAAGATTCCTATCTGGGAATTAGAGGATTCTCGTCGCTGGATTCGTGAAGGTGGGGAACGTGCCTGCTATAACTATCCAGTTCAGGGAGGAGCAACAGGTGATTACGTCAGAATAGCTATGGTACGAGCACGTAAAGCTATTCACAAGGCTGGGTGGAAAAATAAAGTCAAGCTGTTCATGAATGTCCATGATGCTCTGGAGTTCTATGTGCATAGAAGTTTGAATCCGGCAGAAGTTATTCAGGTTCTTCAGCCAGCAGTAATCTTTCCAGTTCCAGGTTGGCCTATGATGAAAGCAGATTGGCATATCGGTAAGCGTTGGGGATCAGTCAAGGAAATCACTCTTCTTGAAGATGGAGTCATCCAGATAGAGGATGGTCCCCTAGTCTCCCCCAGGGAAAGATACTTACCTACACTTGGATCTGAGGAAGTTGTAGAGGAACCTGTCCCCAGGAACAGATACTTACCTACACTTCAACTTGAGTCTCAGGAACCAGTAAACCTAGCAACTTCTAAGCATTTAATAGTTGAATTACACCAGATGCCTACTGAGACCCAGTACGCTAATTTCATAAAGATCCTGACGAAGCTAGGGGGGTTAAACACCGTAGAACTGAAGACTCCTGCGGGGTCGGTGGAACTCGCTCAGACTACTGGTTTGGATGCTGATAACGCTAAGCACGTAGCATTGGTGTCTCTAGCACTCAATGGTGCGAGGTTGCGTTTTCAAGCAGAGGATGTTGATTTATTAGCATTATCCGCTGACATTGCTTTTTAGGTAGTGTCTTGATACACTCAATCGATGACTAGTCCAGAGTTTTTTGTCAGGTGTCATGTCTGCTCGGGGGAAGTCTATAATTGGAATCAGTCTATTAGTTATACATTAACAGATAAGGCTGCACATCAAGCAGGACAAACAATTTATTTATCTTGCGGTTGCGTTATAGACTTCCCTCAGTGGAAGATAGATCTGAGCACAGGTATGTGTACCATAGAAGATTATGCAGGAAAGATATTTATTAATTTTTATGACGAAGAGTTTATCGGAGAAGGTGATGAGTTTTGAAGGTTCTACGAGGAGCCAGTGCAGAAATAGGAAATAACAAATGGGCTAAGTTTGATACTGAATTAGATGAGCAAGATCTAAATGATTTGATTATTACTCACAATTTAACATCTTCACTTTCTCTCAATCAGAAGTTTCAACTGCTCCGCAAGCAAGCAGAGTTTTTTGTTACTGTGGAGATGGAATCCCAGGGTCTTAGGGGATCTAGGACTTCTGCCCAACTACAGGCTAATCTGACTGAGTATATTTCATCTTTACCTAAGGCTGAATAAATGTTAGTCGCTTTTTCAGGTTTTAAAGGCTCAGGTAAGGATACCGCAGCAAAAGTATTGATCGAAGAGTATGGGTTTACTAGAATCTTTTTTGCTGAGCCAATACTTCAAGCCTTAAAGGTATTAAATCCTATAGTATGGCCTGATCCAGATAAATTCGGGTCTGTAGTTCGTTTCAAGGATGTATTAGATCAGTTCGGCTGGGATAAGGCTAAGCAATACACAGAGGTTCGTAGGCTCGGGCAGGTATTTGGTACCGAGGTCGGAAGAGAGTTCTTCTCTGAAGATTGTTGGCTACAGATTATGGATAAAGACTACCCTGATCTTAGCTGGGAAAATACTCGCTATGTCATTACAGATTGCCGTTTCGAAAACGAATGCCAGTTCGTTAGAGATAAAGGTGGGTCGATTACGTGGATTTATCGATCAGGAACAGGCTCGGATGGACACGCTAGCGAATCTGATGTACCCTTTAACTACGCAAGCACAGTACTTCGAAACGACACAACAATAGAGGATTTGCACGACAGTGTAAGACTTCTCATGAAGATGAGAGGAATCGATAGTGCCAGCAACAGAAATTGAAATTAAACTATCTGAATACATAGAAGAAGCTATTGCACTTAGATTTGATTTTATCGTTCCTGATTTCCAGGCTGACTTTGTGCAACTACATTCTGCTGTCGTACAGTCTCAGGATATTTTGTCTAAAATAGAGAACATCTTGAGCAAGGTTATACGAGAGAAATCAGCAGCAGAAAGAAAAGTCTACTTAGATAAGATGCGGTTCCAGGAGAAGTTTGACCGTGCTATTTCTAATGCGGGTAAGAGACCTACTCTTGGAGAATACGCTACAGGTAAGGAAAAAGTTTCAGAAGCAAATCTAGCTGCCTTTACTGAGTTGCGCATACTCAATGCTTCTGAATATCTTTTGTTGTTTGCTACAGAAGCAGTAGATATTATCAGGCTTCATTACTACGGTTTAGATAAGGTTCGTCAAGACCTTAGAAAGAGATTGGACTTGCAATCCGCTGATTTGCGCAACGCTTGAGTCAGTGCAGTGATTGTGCTACAATTAACATAGCGTTCCAGACAGTGTTCGCTCATTTTAAAGAGAAAAGAGATTTTACCTATGGCTAAGATGTCCTTCAGCAGTGAGAACAAAGCAGAAGATTTAGCAAGTTTCCCCAAGCTTAAGTTAGACCAAGATGAATCAGGACGTATTTCCTGCTTTGAGGAACCTGAAGTTGGCTTTGTACACAATATCCGAGCACCAAAGATTGTACAAGGCGAAGTAGTTTATAAGCGTGTAGATACAAAAAATGGCCCTGAAATGCAGATGGAATATGACTTCATCGGGAATCCGATCTGTCTGGGTGATTTTAATACGCTACAGGATCGCGGTATTGACCCTAAGAATTGCCCCGCTTGCAAGGCGGCTCAGGAGTCTCCTGATATGTTCCAGGCCCCTAAGCGTCGTTTCGCTATGCATGTTTTCCAGTACACCACAAATGGTACCAAGACTCCTACTAAGAACTTCCAGGGTTCAGTTAAGATTTGGGCATTCACCGATCAGAAGTTTAACGAACTAATTGATCTTATGGAGGAGGCACCAGGTAGAGATCTTCGTGAGATTGATATTATTGTCGGCCCCTGCGAGAACAAGCTGTTCCAGAAGTTCAAAATGGTTCACTCCAACCAAGTTAAGTGGAAGGATGCACCTGAGCAGTTCCAGGAGATTATCGCGGACAACAAGGCAAAGGATCTTACTAAGTTCCTTGGACGTAGTACTAAGAAGGATTGGCTCGAAGACGACCTTGATAAGGTTCGTGCGCGTTGGAATGTAGCTAACGGGCAGAAGGGTGAAAAGGCTAATGACAGTCTTGCTGGATCTGAGAAGGATCTAGACGCAGGTCTTGCTGGATTGTTAGATGACCCATGGGCAGGTGCAAAGAAAGAAGAATCAAAGCCAGCAACTAAGAAAGCTGGTTCCGACGACAACGATGCTCCAGTAGATTTTGAGGAATTACTGAAAGACATCTGAATAAAGTAAATGAGGCTCTGGATATGGTAGCGAAGATCAAGGCGTGTAAAGACTGTTTGTCAACAACACGCAAGCTACCACATCCAGGGCCTCGTTGTGTTACTTGCCATAGAGTTCGAAAGAAAGTACTTCGTACGAGAAGTCATTCTAGTAGAATGCAAACTCTGTATAATCTTAGCGATGGTGAATACGATGCGCTCTACCAGGCTCAAGGTGGTATGTGTTACACTTGTGGTCTATGGACGGGCAATAGAGGGCTTACTAAAAAGCTTTCTGTAGATCATGATCACAGTTGTTGTCCCGCACCTCCTATTTGTGGAAAATGTATTAGAGGGCTTATATGTGGCCCCTGCAACACTATGCTAGGAGAATTAGGTGACTCTAAAGGTCATGCCATTCTACGTCTAACAAAGCTAATGCAATATCTACAAAATCCACCAGCTCAAGATATGTTGAGGAGAATTCGTGATTCAAGGTAGTTGCTCTGTGTGTGGAATTTCTATGCGTTCGCACGATGGTTCTACATATAAGTCTAGACCTACTAGTAAATCAGTAACTAATAGGAATCCCCATAATCATAAGCTACCTTGGAGTTTCATCGCTGACGAGAATCCGGGAGATTATCGATACTGGCATGATTACGCACCTAACATAGTAACTAACTAGAATAGGCCAAACATGAATCATTACGATCCAAAAACAGGATGGTACATTCATTTTGAAGTTAGACGTAGGGATGTATCTGCCGAGACAGTTAAGATAATAAAAGAAATTTTAGATGGTAAACCGTATATACCTAATGTAGAAAAGAGTAAAGATGAAACCCCTGATTCTTGAATCAGAAGTAGCTCAAGATCTAGCAGTAGGCTGCGACACTAATGGCTACGTTTATATTGCAAATAACTTCGTAGGCGAGTGGCGATGGGGAGTTAACTATGAGCTAGTTATAAAAGATTCTGCTGGTAACTACTGGGCAACAGTTTATCAGGAGCAGACCGGCGATAATTATCACAACAGCCTAGAGGATAACTCAGCTCATTTTTATCCAGTAGTTCCAGAAGAGAAAGTTATTACTACCTATAAGAGGGTTAAATGAGTCATCAAATACAGCGGTGTAAGCATGGAGTTCTTTACTCCCAATGCAGGTGTCCTTCGCCTAATAGACAAGTAACAATAGTTCCTTGCACATGGACAACATGTACCGAGAGAAGTCCTAAATCTTTAACGGACTCAGAAATAGAGGAGATTGCCTACGCTGAAATCTTTCAGTCTGCTAGAAGCATGATTGAGGATTGGATCGACGAAGAAGGTGAGTATTCTCGTGAGGACTTCCTTAAAATTCGCGCAAAGGCTCTCTTTCTTATTAGAGAACTAGAAGCAAGGTATGCGTAAGACTACAACATCAAACTAAAAGATACTAATACTTTGGAGTAACCATGCCACCAAAAGCTAAGGCTCAAGAATCTATTGCTGACATTTTAGCAACAGCAAACAAAAAGTATGCAGATAAGTTTTCTCTAGGCTTTACCCGTAACGTTCAGTTCTTCGATACAGGCAACATCGCTTTGAATAGTCTCATAGGCGCAGGAGTTCCTAGAGGACGTATCAGTCAGTTCTATGGACAATCCATGAGTGGTAAGACTACTGCTGCTCTACAGACTGCTGCAATGACACAGAAAAAAATTATTGAATCAGGTTCTGAAGAATCTATTCTTTATATGGATTATGAGTGCGCTCTCGATGGAGACTACGCCTACAATCTTGGGCTTGATTTAGAGCATCCTTCTTTTACTATGCTTAGACCCGATGACTTCGAAACTGGTGGGAACATCTCCAGGGAATTAATCAAGTCAGGTCAGGTTCCCTTGGTTATCTGGGATTCCGTACCATCGATGATGCCCTCTACTACTTTTGAGGATGAGGTAGGAAAGGCCGCTGTAGCTCCACTACCTAGAGTATTAGCACCATTTTTAGGAACCCTGAATCCTATTCTCAACAAAACCAATACCGCAGCTATCTTTATTAATCACATAGGTGAGAAGATTGGTGGTATGCCAGGATTCGGTCCCCCTGCAAAGGTACGCCCGGGTGGTAAGGCTCTTACTTACTATTCCAGTGTAATGATCGAGTTTGCCGGAACGACCAAGGAAAAGGGTAAGGTCTATAATGTTTACGGTGAAGAAGTTGAAGTAGCCATTGCTACTGAGGTTAAGATGGTCTGCACCAAGAACAAGGTAGGTGTACCCATGCGTGAAGCTAAGGCTTTGGTTCGTTATGGTGAGGGATTTGATAACCTATGGTCTGCTCGTAAGATTCTGGAATATAAGAAGCTTATTATTTCTTCTGGAGCCTGGATTAAACTCGACCCTAGCCTAGGCGGTGGAAGCTACAACGGAAGCGCTCAGTTTAATTCTCAGATGGCTAGCGACCCCTCCCTGAGGCAGAGACTCATTACCGCAGCTATCGATATTCTGGCAAATGATCCAGCTCCTACGACCGTAGCGACAGCACAACGTAAACTGATGCCTGAGACTGAAGAAGATTGACCTAGCCTGCCCATTCTGCTAGAGTAGAGAGACAGCGAGAGTTGTCTCTCTACTTTTCTTTTTAAGGAGTTTATTTTGAGTATTACCATCGATGACGTCAAGGAAAAACTATTAACCCTCGATGAGGTACGTGAGCGACTAGCACATACTGAGCCGCTAGCTACTTATGATTTCGGCTCAGAGGACCGTGTTGCATTTCGACTTGAGCCAGATTTTAATCACGGGCTGAAGGCACTACCAGGTAATGTGGCTATTCCTGGGTATATTTCGCTAGGCCAGACGCAACTTCAGCTTACTCGTGATGCTCTTTATGAGGCGGCATCTGAGGCTAAACTTGTAAAGGGTTTCGTTCAGACTGCACCAGCAGATATTCTTGCTGAGGTACTTAACTGGTATTACAATTCTGGAGCCGAAGGTAAGTCTTTTAAGATTCTAGGTATCCAGGGAGATAAGGCAGCAGCTATTACTCGCGGAGCGGTACAGCCTTATTCCAACTTGCGTCTGTTGGAGACAGCACTAAACGGTATTGAGGCACAGTATGGTACGGGTGAAGTGTTTGCGGACTATAAGTTTGTCCATGATCTTCAGCGTACGCACATGCGCCTTATTATTCCCGAGTATGTACGCACTATCGAGAATACAGGAACCGAGAATGACACCTGGTCTGTAGGTATTCAGCTAAAGAACTCTCTTACGGGGCTTGAGCAGACTGAAATCAACGGTTACCTTTTTCGCTACTGGTGCACTAATGGTGCCATCGATACTCGTAATAACTCCAATGCTATATGGTCTCGACGTGGAGCATCAGGCCGTAACGAGGATGCCGTATTTGAGTGGGCACGTGACGCAGTTGATGAGGTACTAGGTGGTCTTGAAGGTAGCCTAGACCTTGTTCAGGGTATGACTGACATCAGTATTGAGGGTACAGCAGTAGAGGCTCTACGTGATGTATTCAATACTTACCATATTCCTCAGGCTCATCGCAACCGTATTCTTGGCAATATGGTAAATGAACAGAATCTTACCATGTACAACCTTATGCAGGCTGTTACTGAAGCAGCTAATGCTGATAACCTATCTCCAGCAGATGTTGATCGTCTTATGCGAGCAGGTGGAGATCTTCCTGAAATTGCTAACGACAGGTGTGACTCCTGCCATAGGTTCCTAGACCACAATCACTGAGTTGACACGATGAGGCATCTTTGGTAGAGTCCGCAGCTATGAAAGATGCCTCATCGGTGTATCTGGATGTAACCGAATACGAAAAAATACGTCTCTCACCGAATACACCAGAATCCTGGTGTATTGCTGTAGAGGGCTACTGGGTACAGATAGTTCCAGCTATTGTGTATGAATTAGAGTATAGAGGGTTATTGACTCCCGATGAGATGATGTCAACTTACATCATCTGGGACTTGACGGCTGAGTTTGCTAGTGATAAGCTCAGGACATAAATTGCACCGTAACAAGACGAAAGGAGTACGGTGATGTCAGGAAGTGTTATGGTTCTTAACGCAGATTTAACCTTGCTGCATTCCGTATCTCTTGAGCATTCTATTAGAATGATTGTTCGCGGTGTAGCAGAACTGCATGAAGCAGGTAATGAGTTTATAGGTAATTTTATACGACCTGTTTCTGTCAGATTGGTTAAGTACGTTGTTACCACCTGGAGGTACCAAAGGCAGCCTAAGTGGTCTAAGAATGGCGTTCTGAGGAGAGATAACTTTAGGTGCGCCTTCTGCGAGGGTAAGGCATCTACTATCGATCACATCTTGCCTCGTTCTCAAGGTGGTAAGAACACCTGGAAGAATACTATTGCTGCATGTTCTCCGTGTAACAACAGAAAGGCTGACAGGACTCCAGAGCAGGCACACATGCCGCTGAAGTTCAAGGCTCGTGTACCGGAGTGGACAGATTTGTATAAGAGGCCAGAGTAATTACCAGCCGATATTTAAGGTAACTTCTTAATATCAGCGAGGTATATTGTGGCTGCTCCAACGCTTATTACTGTTCAAGGTAGATATGTTAAATTGGATGGAACACCTGAAAAAGGCTCCATCCAATTTACCTCGTCTGTATTTTCGCTTGATTCAGATACTGACACTGTAATGGTTCCCAGTACTATTTCTGCTACCCTAGACAATACAGGTAGCGTCTCTGTAGCCTTGCCAGCCACCGATGATCCTGATTGGACCCCTGTAGGCTGGACTTATCTTTTTACTGCACAATTCAGTAAGTCATTTTACAGCTTTGAGGTTGTTATACCTCATAATGCTCCTGATGGCATATTGTTAATTTCTGAACTTGTTCCTGCACAAAACGCTAATAGTCAGTTGTATGCTACGTATTCTCATACACACGCGCAGTATGTTTCTGAATCAGAAATAGGCGCAGTAGTAGGTGAAGCTGTTGAGAATGAGTTGGCAAACTATTCTCCTATAACACACTCTCACCCTAGTTTGTACGCTGCATTGATGCATACACATACAGCTGCACAGATTGTGTCAGGGTTTATTGACATAGCTAGATTGCCTGTAGGTTTGACATCTAACACAGTAGCAGCAGGTAACCATACTCATGCTGATCTGTATGTACCTATTGCTGATTTTGACAGTACCTTAGCTGATTATGTGTTAGCATCTGATCTTAGTACAACTTTAAATGCATACGCCACTGATGCTGATGTAACTACAACTTTGGCTGATTATGTGTTATCCGCTGGCCTTGCTACAACCTTGAGTTCATATGTTACTGAAAATGATTTAAGTGCAGCGCTTGATGATTACACAACTGCTAGTGATCTTAGTACTGCATTGTCAGGAAAGGCTAATACTTCACATACTCATGCTATTAGTGATGTCCTTAACTTGCAAAGTACATTAGATTCTAAGCAGGCAGCAGGAGATTATTCTACGGTAGCACAAATGCAGTCGGGGGACGCAGCTGTTCTGTATACCGCCTCCGTAGCTTATGATGCTAGTGTTGCAGCGACAAATGCTGTAAATACTAAAGTTTCTAAATCTGGTGACTCTATTTCAGGAGATTTAGAAATTAAGGCAGGAGATAACAGTAAGGGTTACCGTTTGCGTCCTACAGGTGGGGCACTAGATTTCGAATTCGGAGGAGCCGAGTTCTGGCTAGCTGGAAAATCTGGTTCACCTGGAGATCCTTACGGTGGAGATCAGCACGTAGTCTTAAAGCTTCGTCCCAATCAGGATCTTGTCACAGCAGTCGGAGTGTGGGAGTATACTGATGGTCCATACGGAGGTGCTAGACATCTTATTGATGGAACCAACGGTGTAGCTAGCTTAGGCTCTAAGAACGGCTTGACAAACCTACGCTTTGCAGGGTATAAAGATACTCCTGGAGCACCTACTACCGACACCTGGGCAACAGGTGATATGATAATGGACAGCAATAAAGTTTGGTGGCGTTGCTCATCAGGAGGCAGCCCGGGAACATGGACATGATAGAGAGAAAACTAAGTTGATTAAAGTAATTTTGGCTGCTACACTGGTACTCAGTTCACTGGCAGCTTGTGGATCAGAAACACCGGCAGTAAAGACCACACCTAATACAGTAGCTCAGTCTGCTGACCCCGGTGAAACAGGTATGCCTGAGACAGAGCCAACTAGTTCTGTCTTAATAGGAAAAATGGGTAAAGACACTCTAATCTTTCCTGAATCTAAGTTGACAGTATTTTTAAGTCTGCCAGTAAAGTTTAGTCCATCTGATACCTCAGCGGGCCATACTGCCGGTAATAAAGCTTATAAGGTGAAGGTTGTCATAGAAAGTAGAGGGTCAGCAGTATTTGATCTTTCTTATCTTACGGTCGATACCTCGCTAGGTTCGGAGAGTACTGTAGCGGAGTCTGTAATTGATAGTGCTCAAAGCATTGAAGGCGTTCCTTACGTGAATCTTCCTCCAGGAAAGAAAAAGACTTTTGAGATTGCCTTCAGCGGTAAGAGTGACAACAATCACGTAGAGGTTTCAGTCGGTAGTACTTTCGGTGAAGTAGCCTTCTTCGAAAACTGAGGGTTGACAGACCACGCAAGATGATGTAATGTAGTACTTGTAAGCGAGAGAAATAGAACTAACAGCCGAAATCATCGCTTACATCATACGGGTATATGGCCTCACGCTACGAACGTGTTGAAAGCCTAATGGATACATGCAGGTTCGACTCCTGTTACCCGTGCTTAGGGTTTGCCAGTAAGTGAATAATGTAGTAGGGTAAGCTTCGGCTATGCTACTACATTATCTTTATCCCTGCCTAGGCAAAACTGGCTCCATGCGGTCGTAGCTCAGTGGTTAGAGCACTCGGTTGTCACCTGAGAGGTCGGGGGTTCAATTCCCCCTACGGATACGTTGAGGGAAGGCTAGCCAGGTTGCTATACCTGCTTTCCTCAGCTCTAACTTAATCAGCCAGTGTAGGACCGAGCTGGTGTTGACTTCTTGAGAAGGAACTGTTAGGCTCCAATCTAACAGAACTGAAACAGGCATGAAAATGCTATCGGTCTGCCAAGGTGTTGTGGCCTAGTTGGTTAAGGCATCAGATTGTCAATCTGAAGATCGCGGGTTCGAGTCCCGTCAGCACCGCATGGTTTTAATTTTGAAGGCAATTAAAAGAATTTGCACAAACTGTGAGGGTACAGGATGTCCCCCTGTAGTTATAAGGGGTACATAGTTATCTAATGCCAGCTATTACGTGTCTATGGTGTAACGGTAAACAGGGTGGTTGCTACAAATGCAACTGGACCGGATTGATTTGGATATAATTTAATATGCGATAGTAGCTCAATGGTAGAGCGAAACGTTGCCAACGTTTATACGGGAGTTCGATTCTCCTCTATCGCTCGGGACGACCAGTGAAAAGTACAGGCTGATGCCCTTCTATACTGAAAAGTCTTGAGTAGCTTAAGATGCTCTTGATACTAGCTGTATAGTTGGTCGGTGTGTCACTGTCTGGGGACGAAAACTTTTCAATGCGGGGTTAGTATAAAAGTAATTATGCGACGCTTCCAACGTTGAGACACCGGGGCAGTACCGGTACTCCGCTCGTGATAAAATATAAGTGTACTATATGTTATGATACTGGCTATGTGTGGAATCAGGCAGAAGGCAAAAGCATTCCGTGTTACCCAGACATTCATAATAAATATCCAAGTAAATAATGCCGCCATAGCTCAGAAGGTTAGAGCGTATCCTTGGTACGGATAAGGCGATCGGTTCGATTCCGATTGGTGGCTCATGGTAGTAAATACGAGTTCATGGATTTGCAGCAAGTGTAAAGCCCTTGGTGATTTTACTATAACTAAGGAGAGCACCTTTACATATTCTGCAAGGTGCAATTCCTGCGGTAAGTCCAACTGGTTTGCTAAATAAATCTCTTCTCATAAGAGAGGCCGAAGATGGTAGATTCAACCTGACACTTTCTTGATTAACAGTCAAGGAGGTGATATAAATGCCGGGACCGATGTCCGCACCTAACGGTAATAAGAAGCTAGTAACAGATGCTAAGCTTCGAGAAAGCTTGAGAGCCAAAAGCCAACTCAAGACAGGCAAAACTCAAAGTAAATAAGAGCAGAAATGCTCTTTTTGCACTATGGTAGTAGGTGGTCCTGCTGCACCTCTGCAAAAGGTGTTTATACGTTCCGGTCCGATTCCGGCATAGTGCTCATGAAGATGAAAAAAACTGTTATTAACGATGTTGTTAAAATGGGTATGGATCAAGAAAAAGATTTAGCTAGGCGACTGCCGCAGCTTAGCGAAAAGAAATCTCACAAGTTATCGCCACCAGAAGACGGACACGAAAACTAATACCGATTATCCTAACATACTAACGTTAGGATAAAGACATGGCTAAAACTATTCGTGTAGCTGAGGGACCGGTGACGAAAGTAACCGATGGCGATACGTTTGTTGTAGAATACCTCGACTTAGGTTGGGGTAACAGAGTGTATCCCTTAGATAAAACCAAACCAGGCTACTGTGCTATAAGGATTACTCTACCTGAAAACAAGTGGTACGACGCTCCTGAGAAAGCTGATAAAGTTCGTTGGAAAGCAGCAACAGATTATTTAAAAACATTGCTGACTCCAGGTACAGAAGTAGTTCTTACTTCTTATGGTTTATTTACTCTCGGTAGAACCTTGGCGTCTGTGACCTTGCCAGACGGAAGAGATGTTGCTACGCTCATGGTAGAGGCAGGACATACCAAATAACAAAGCCAACCTCTGTTAGGTTTACGACGGTGCGATCTCTGAGCTGGTACACGATGAGGTTTTGTTATTTGGTGAGGGAAGACCCATGAAAATTCATGGGTCTTCTTCTTGTTTGACACCGAGGCTAGTATGTAGTAGGCTCATGGCATGGAAATCATCGTATGGATTATTTTTGGGGTAATCGCTACTATCCTCGTTACTCTCTTTGCGCACTTCGCTCTAGCACTTTCTTGGCTTGCTGCCTTTATTACAGCCTTGATTTTTGTGGTTGTAGGGGTGTGGGTAGCTAATGAAATTGGATAGAATGAGCGATAAGCAGTTAGCTGATTTTCTTAACCAAACCAAGTATGCTATCTCTCATTATACGTCTATGGAACGAGTCTATCGCCTTAACAAGGAAGCATCGATGGAAGACCTAGAAGAAATTATTCAAGTCATGAAGCAGAGAAAGGAGAGTAAGTAATGCAAGTTTTTGAATATCATAAAATTCCAGGGCCGTTTAAGCGTGCAACTGAGGGAGTTAATAAGAACCAGGTCATTGCTTGGCAGTGGTCTAATCCTGAGCTGGAGTATCTAGCAGATGTGCCATGGATTTTTACAGAAAAGATTGATGGAACTAATATCCGCATCATCTGGGATGGGTATTCTGTCGAGGTACGTGGACGTACTGATCGCGCTAATCTTGCACCTGATCTGGTAAAGACTTTGTTTGCCATGTTTCCTGAGGAGTTGATGGAGCAGACTTTCGGGGCTAACCCGGCTATTTTGTTTGGTGAAGGCTATGGTCCAGGTATCCAAAAGGGCGGCGGCAACTATCGTTCAGATAAGAGTTTCATTCTTTTTGATGTGCATATCGGTGGTTGGTGGCTTATGCGAAACTCTGTAGAGGATATCGCTAAGTCTCTAGGAATCGATGTTGTACCTGTCGGAGCCTCCTGTACGCTTAGGGAAGCTATTAAAGATATGGCAGCTTTAGACTTCATTGACTCTATGGTTGCTGAGACTCCTATGAACATTGAAGGTATGGTAGGTACTCCTAAGATTCCCCTGTTCAATCGTAAGGGCGAACGAGTCATCGTGAAACTCAAGGGTTGCGATCTCTACGGACTTGAGGTAGGCTAAGCACATGGACGTACTAGAGGACATCTTTTTTTCTATTTTCATTGCTGCTCTTGCGGCTGGGCTTTTGGTAGGTGTGGCGCAGCTCTTTGAGGCGACCGACCATAATACTTGCCACGAGCGTGGAGAACTTGCTAATGTGCAGGTAACCTATCGTAAGTGGAAGGGTTGCTATGTTAACCAGAATAACCTTTGGGTTCCTTATGACAACTGGAAGTACAACCGAGACCATGGGTTTGTGCAGAAATGATGGATGAAAGAATCTTTCTAAGTCTAGTACTGTTTCTAGCAGTAGTATGTGTTATTGCTGCTTTCGTCCTTCTCGACAATCAGCAAAAGCAGTTTGCAGACTCTTGCCACGCAAGGGGCGGCGCCGTACAGCACATCTATCGTAACGCTAACTGTGTCAGTACTGATGGTAAGCTGCTTGACACCTTCAGCAAGTAGTGTTAGGCTTCCTACATGACACGAGATGAGGCGCTAAGAGCAGCTGAGAATTGTTTGAACTATGTAACAACTGTTAGGTTGCCATCACATGATCATGAAGCTGGCAAGGCAATTGCCTTGATGGCTCAAGCTAAGGCCGAAGCAGCTAAAGCATATATCGAACTAGCCAAGTTGCTTAGCTACTAAGGAGAGCACTATGAAGTTTGTTGTGGCTTGGGTGTTGTCGGCGCTATTTTTTCTAGCAATGTTTAATTGGTATAGCACTAACAGCGATAAGTTTAATGAACGTTGCAGGCAGTATCAGGGTCATGTAGAGTCTAGTTTTATGAAGTACTCATGCGTTGATGCAGCAAATCAAGTGATCTTCGGCACTTGACAAGCTAGCTGCGACGATGTAAAGTAGAAGTTGTAAGCAGGAAGAAGTTGCGACATAGCGCACAACGGAATGCTTACAACTCTATGGGGGATTCATATACAGGTTATTATGCTGCTTTTGCAAGGCAGACAAAAGAGTTCGAGTCTCTTATCCTCCACGCAAGCAAGTATCGGGGTAACATTCGGTTACGCAGGGGGTTATAATATGCCCGGTTAAACTCCGGCCGAGAAAGCTTAAAACTTGTGATGACTATGAGCTCAATGGGGCGACATGTACTGACCTGATAGCGGCAGCCGAGCCCGAACTGGACAGACTTGACAGGCGAAGCAGTCCTAAGTTATAGTTAGATCCTGCCAGAATTCAAGTCTTAGCTGACTGGTAGTTCACAATTAATGGGGTTGTAGCTTAGCGGCTAAAGCAGTTGTCTTACACACAACAGATTCGTAGGTTCGAGTCCTACCAGCCCTACAAAGGATAGTTGCAACTATTCTAGCAGCATTGGCGGTTCGAATCCGTAAGGCTAAACAATGTTGCGAGCATTAAAATGACATAGATTTAATTCGGCCGTACATGCTTCTATGTCAAGCTTGGGTCCGTAGTATTAATTGGTAAAACCCCCGCCTCTTAAGCGGTGAGAATGTCGGTTCGAATCCGACCGGACCCACTTTAACAAAATTCACAAGGAGTTGTTATGGCTGAAGCTAAGTGCAAGGCTTGTGGACATGCACGTAAATCACATTCTATAGTTGGTTGCCTTGATTCAGGAAGATGTACCTATCAATGCACTGTAAAGTTTAATGATAAGAAAATGTTTGAGTAACTAAATATTTGCACCGTTAGCTGAGTGGTTTAGCTCCGTCCTCTTAAGTCGGAGACGTCAGTTCGATTCTGACACGGTGTACGTTAGATGTTAATTCAGTAAATGAAGCGGGGCTTCTTGGTTGTTAGAGCCCGTGAAAGACTGTATCACGAAACCTTAGCGGGTGAAGTTTCCCAAGACGAACCAAGTGAGGGAAAGCATCTAGCACCACATGCGCCGTTAGCTGAGATGGTTTAGCTGGGGACTTTTAATCCTTAGACGCGGGTTCGAGTCCTGCACGGCGTACATGTCTAAAGATAAAGATAACAAACGAAATCAATCTAGCGAGAAGCTTCCAGAGTTCGATGCTAAACTTGATCGAAGGTGGACCAAAGGAGCTAAGGGTGCAGCCCGAGGCAAGACTGATTCTACTAACGATACTGATTTTGGTAAAATTAATAACTCCCATAAGACGCGTTGATAATGGTTTCTACTAAAAAGTGTAATTCTTGTGAGCACCCTGCGATTCAGCACAACCAATCAGGTTGTTTTGCTGTTGCTATGGGAAACTCTAAGAGGAAAGATAGTTCTTGTTTCTGCAAGATGCCTCGCACGTTGATTGAATAGATTTAGATACTGGTCTAAGCACCACGGACGTACGGCCGGAACGGGTAAGCGCAGTATTTGATGGAGCATGGTAGCCCAAATGGTAGAGGCAGAGCCCTGTGAGGGAAGTCTTGGTTCGAATCCAAGTCATGCACGTTTGGTTGTGAGTTTGCCTTTCGTCGGGAAGACGAAACGGAACTCTCGTACGATCAGGTCAGCCTAATGTGCCAGCATTAGGTGTAAGCGCTAGGGAACACCTAGTTAGCTTGGGTCATTCGTAATGGTAAAAGCAGGGCTGGCACCCTGTTAGTGTTGAGTAGCATTTGGATAATGCGCCTCCAGTTACGGGGGAGATACGGTTCAATTCCGCTCAATGCACAAACCCAGGGACGCCTGGATTAGGTAATCGCTAGGTACCTTAACCTATTGTCTGGTAGACTTGAGACGCCTGACTAGCTATCAGGAATGTCAAAGAGGATTCAGACCGATTACTGTTTTTTACACAATACCAGATAGGGTAGGTAATACGGAATGTTCTCAACTTGAAAGGGTTGGTCGATTCTGGTAGAGTGTAATCAATGCCCCTGCTATAGGATATAGACTCAGGTCTTCTAAACCAGATGAGAAGGTTCGAATCCTTCCAGGGGCGCATTATGGTGGCAAAACGAAAAACAACTACGACTGTTACTCTCAAGAAGGGTAACAAGACTCTCACAGCAAAGAGAGAAACAACAACAGAATATGACAGGAAGAGTAAGACCTGGAAGCAGAGTCAACACGATACTCTCATCAAAACTGAAGTGAAACCTTATTCTCCTAAACTTAGTAGGTAACTAAATGCTTTCAGTACAAATTTATACTCTTCCCGATGAAGATTACGTCATCGATTCATCTTATGACATGTATAAAATTGCTTTTAGGCCACTTCTCAAGCTCGCCGCCCAGAATCATATGATGGATTACTATGAGTTCGAGCAAATGTGGCATAATCCTTACATCGAAAAACATGTTGTTTACGATGATGGGGAACTTGTCGGCCTCAGTGTAGTTACTAGGCACCTTAATCAATGGTCTCTGATTTCTGAGGCATACTTTGAGCATAATTTTCCCGAGCATTTTGATTCAGGAACCCTATGGTATGTAGGATTTGTTTGTGTAGCTAATAAGTATCAGTCTTCTGGAGCATTTCAGATGCTGCTAGAGTCTATGTCTGACAACCGTAAAGATGGTATGTTCTTTATGGACTTCTGTACACATAATCTAGATAGAAAAATTATTACGCTTTGTACGAGGGCTTTGACTTCATCAGATCCTACCGCTACAATGACTCATGTAGACTCTCAGGAGTTCTGGGTTGTGCGGTGGGCAAATAACTAGCAAACACTAGGCCACCCTTAGCGGGTGGTCTTTTTGTGTAGGAGGACAACAATGGCTGAGAAGTATAGAGGCAAGCATAAGAAAAAAGATCTGCTAAAGGAATGCCCTGATCATGGGTTGAATGCTACTAAGCAAAATATCAAGGGCGGACTTGTTATCTGCATGACATGCAAGAAACCAGTTCTATGATTGAGACAATAAAGATCAGTAATTTTCAGAGTTTGAGAAATGTTGACATCGAATTAGGTAACTTTACGGTTATCGTAGGTCCATCATCATCAGGTAAGTCTGCATTAACAAGAGCATTAAAAGCCGTAGCATCTAATGCTCTTGATTCCGATTATATTACTAGAGGAACTAAATTATCTTCTGTGTCTGTTAAAACAGATTCAGGCACAGTTACTATTGAGAGGTCAGGTAATACCAGTGCTTACAAAGTTGCTAAGGTTGGCAGCCAAGAATCCAGCTTTACTCGCCTTAATCGTCAAGTACCTACCGAAGTTACAGAAATACTTGGCATCGCGCCGAGCACCAAAGAGATAGAATCTATCAACTTTGCGGGCCAATTCGATGCTCCTTATCTTTTAAAGGACGGCTCCAGTACAGTAGCTAGAGTTCTAGGAGAATTAACTAATGTCTCTACTATTTTTGCAGCAGTAAAAGAAGCCAGCAAAAGAGCAAAAAACTCTAGCTCACTACTTAACCTGAGAAAGAAAGATCTCGATGAGGTTAAAAAGCAGATTACTGATTATCGCAATGTTACTCAAGAAACTCAGCAACTAGCTGAAATCGAAATGTTGATTTCTACAAGTGTCCAAACTGAGGCCAGCCTACGGCTTCTGAAGACTCTGGTGGGGCGCGCTGAGGTGGCCTCAGATGCCCTCAGCGGGGTTAAAATTATTCCTGAGGTACCTGACATGGATGAGCTGATAAAGGCTCAAAATAATCTAACTAGATTTAAGAATTTACTCAGAGAAATCAATAGCGCCAAGAGTGTACGTTTCTCTCAAGGAGCATTGGTAGAACAAGCTGATGAGACTATCAGCGAAATAGATATTGAACTACATGACACCCTAGTGCAAGCAGGAAACTGCCCTCTTTGTAATCAGAAGACCGGAGGACTACTGTGAACTCAGATCGTAGAGGGATAAGAGAGTCATTAGAGTCTGAAAAATTTCTTCTTGAGTTTGATACCAACTCCGAGGATTTCATCAGAGGATTTGAATGTGGCGAAATATGGGCCTGTTTATCTGACAGAGTAGAGTATCTTCATTCTATTATTGTGACTTCTAATGCCTTGATGGTGATGCGTATGGTAGACGCAGCAAATAAAAAATTTAATGCTCATTATACTTTCGATGCGCATGAGTTGACACAGGAGCATATTGAGCAATTATTACTTGGTCCTGGTGAGTGGATGAGTGTTGTTATCAAGGATGAGTCACATGAGTAACGAAGAAATACCTCCCTGGCATACGCTTCCTGAAGAGGATAAGACAAAGGCAAAAGAACTGTATGCCGAACTAGACGAATTGACAGCACGCTATGAGAAATTGAGAGACGATGAGAATATTTCACCTGAAAAGAATTGAAGATGAGACAGGAATCTCGGGAACAGGCTTGGTAACTGAGGGTGTTGAGTTTTCTGATGGTAGTTGTGCTATGCGTTGGATGACAGAAACTACCTCTACAGGATTTTACAAAAACATAGATGATGTGGTACACATCCATGGGCACGGCGGTAAGACTGTCGTCGTCTGGGATTGACAGCTTAAGCTAATTCTGTTAGAGTACGAGGCATGAGAGGAGCTGACATGAAACCTTATAAGCGCAAGGACACCCCTGAGGAGACTAGACGGCTCCTCGAACTTCGTAGATCTAATGCCGCAGGTAGACATAAAAACAGGAAGAGATATGACAGAAAACGAGATCGCCGAATCCCCTCGGAGAACTAATATTACTGACAAAATCAGCAAAGACGACTTTAGGTTTCTCAGTTATATAGCTTCTTTCTTTTTAGGGTTCTTTATCCTAGTAGGAGTAATCTCTGGGTGGGCTGGACTTATTTATGTAGTATTTGGAATGCTTATGACTGTGGTTGTTGTTGCGACAGTCTATACTCTCTACAAAGCTGTTTCAGGATTGTCGGATCTCCTTTATGATTGGTTGGCAAAAGATGAGTAAGTTCAACGATCCTAAGGCCAAGGTTCCTTCCAAGAAGAATAAGGCTTCCAAGGAAAAGACTACCGATGCTTATGTTGAAGCATTGAAGGCTGCACCATCTTGGTACAGGTCGGAAAAATAAATTGACATGCGTGTATCAACTCTGGTAGACTTGGTGCATCGCGGCGAATTAGTTCAACGGTAGAACGGCAGACTCATATCCTGTTAACAAGGGTTCGACTCCCTTATTCGCTACATGGCAAATAACACACATGCATTGTTTAGAGAGCTACGAGCAGCCATCCTCGAAGAGTTTTATTCAGAGGCATACACAAGAATTCAGAGCTTAGGTAGACCAGGATTACATGATTTGGCAGAAATCAATCGTGGCGACGCACTAAGAGCATTAAACGTTGCAAGGAGAAGACTCCTTGCTAAAGATGAGGAGAAACTAAGTGTCGCCGACACCCAAAGCTAAGATGTTCATCTCGCCAGATCAGTTAGCTAATTTTCTGGTACTACCACCAACTACTGAAATTATCAGTATGTATGTTTTACCTGACCCGCTAACGTTAAATGTTATCACTAGTGTTCCAGGCCCACATATTGTTGTAGATGAGCCATCTCTACGAGATTTTCTTAATCTGCCAGAACACACCAAAATTGTTAACATCGTTGTAACTAACGATCCTCTGTCTTTTACTGTTATTCTTATGTCTGCTACAGCCTTTAATGAGGCGTATATTGACTACGGCGGATACGACCCTGGTCTAAGCTTTATTACTATTGGAACAAACTTTTTCGACTAAGTGGTTGACAGCAACAAATTTGGTATGCTACGCTAGATACCAACGACGCGGATTAGTGTAGCCTGGTAACACGCAAGCCTCATGCGCTTGAGACTCGGGGGTTCGAATCCCCCATCCGCCACTCATGCAGGTATAGCTCAGCGGCAAGAGCAACGGCTTCCAAACCCGTGTTGTCGGGGGTTCGAGTCCCTCTACCTGTGCCATAATAGAAGGAGTTTTACCATGAAAAAAGGTAAGATGATTAAGCAAGACAATCCAGAACCTAAAGTAGGTCGCGGAGTTGTCAAAAAATGTCCTAACTGTACGGACGGTAAAATCGGTAAGGCTGATTGTAATGCCTGTACTGGGCACGGTTCAAGGCGTCTGTACCTATGAAATTATCTCCTCATGAAGTTGCTTTCCTTGTTATCAATGCAGGGTTTAGCAAGACTACTATAGTGCCAGGAACTAATGATTCTGAGGCTGTAGTTGCTGTGGCAGTAGCGTTTGCTGAGTCTAGTGCTGATACAGAAAGTATTTCTCGTACTACTGCCGCTATTACTAGTGAACCAGCTAGCGTAGGGCAGCGAGATCATGGTATCTTTCAGCTCTCAGGACGTTGGCAATACCCTAAGATTCAAAAAGCTGGTGGGCGTTGGCGTGATCCTGCGACTAACGTAGCTATTGCTTATGAAATTTTTAGGACCAACGGTAGGACTTTTACACCTTGGTCTGTTTTTGAGAAAAACGCAGCAACAGGTGTGGCACCTTACGAGCAGTATCTTCCTGATGCTAGGATGGGTGTAGCTCAGCCTTGGCCTTATGTTGATGAGATGCAACTGGCTATGAAAAACTTGCAGACATCGCTTGACACAGCAGTAACGAGTATGACAAAATTGACTACAACAGTAAATGAGATGACTACTAAGCTCGCTGAAGTAAGAAGTCACTTCAAGTAAATAGATTTCCCTTAATTAGTTGTCTGACACAGACGTTCAATCAACTAATGAGGAGATTTCTGTGGAATATCGTGCATGTCAAGGTGGTTGTGGTCTTGTTTACCCAGTTGGTACACTTGATGAGTGGGTGGGCCGAAACAAGTATAAGATCGGCGAAGGTGTGGTAGGCTACACAGAGGAGCCGTTCGAAATTGAAATTTACGATAAGTTAATCATGATGTGGCTATGTGAAGGTTGCTGGTACGCATCGTACGATGAAACATAAGTAACATAGAGTCGAAAGACTCTTCAAGGCTCTGTATTCCAATTGGTAGAGAACTCAGGCTTAGACCCTGAACAGTGTCAGTTCGAATCTGACCAGAGTCACATGAAAACTATCCGTAAGCTTACTAACGGTGTTATTGAAACAACCAAAGTTACTAAGTCGGGGTCTGTTGAAAGAACTTTTAGCGCTCCAGTAAAGAAGAAAAAGAAGTAATTCCGATATAACATAATAAGGTTCCAACTATCAGATGGAGTTTTATTATGTACAATCGTGAAGTAGAGATTACTAAGGTTACTGAGCGTAAGTCAGAAGACGGCAAGTATAAGGCTGAGTTAACAGCCAAGGACCAGGACAAGACTGTGGTAAAGTTTGTTGTTCAAGGTGAGGGTGACTTGCCAGTCTGGGTTCGAGATGGTAAGCTTCTGAATGTAACGATCGAGGTTGATCGAGTATAGGTAAGACTTCTTGGTGGTAGCTGAGCAAACAAGTCAGCGGCACAGAAGCACACAGTACGTTGCCAACTTCCGGCAGAGGCCGGTCCTGATTACCAGGATAGCCAAGCGTAGGTTACTATCGATTGTGTGATGGAGTGCGACTTAACTACGTGAAAGAGGAATGCGCGCCTCTTGACTCGTCAGCACCAAGAATTAAGGCTACGTATCCCAAAGGCAGAGGACGCGGACTTAAAATCCGTTCAGTGTCGGTTCGACCCCGACCGTAGCTACTTTAGTGATAGTTTAATGTGAGAACGCCTGTTTGTTGTTACAGGTAATTCAGGTAAACGTCAGATCGTATGCTGATACTATTCCTGGTCACTAAGCCAAACTTGGTGTCTGTTGATTTCAGCAGAGTCATCTGTTAGGGTTCAGATGAGACTAGCATAAGTCCTTAACTGGCGGCCAAACCAAACCTAGGAGAGAAAGCAAGTATTCGAGGAGTGGAGGATCGCAACCTTCCTTGCTGGACCTCCGAAATTAAGGCGACGTAGCCCAAAGGTAGAGGCATCAGATTCAAAACCTGACCAGCGTGGGTTCGACCCCCACCGTTGCTACATTATGACAAACAAAGGAAGCACTATGACTAATGTAACACGTGTCGGCATTGGTGTCGCACTTCTTCGGGTATCTGATAAACATATTACTGAAGTTCTTCTTGGAGAACGTAAGGGTTCTCATGGTGCAGGCGAAATGGCCCTACCAGGTGGACACCTAGAGTATGGTGAAAGTTTCCACGATACTGCTGTTCGTGAGCTTATCGAGGAGCTTGGTCCTGATGTCAAGTTCACCAAGCCTCAGGTTACTTCTGTTATTAACTTGACAGATTACATGCCTAAGCATTATGTTGACATCGGTATGGTTGCTTCCTACATCGAGGGTGAGCCGCGAGTGATGGAGCCTGACAAGTGTGAAAGTTGGCAGTGGGTTTCTGTGGATGAGGTTCTTTATGGTAATGTAAAGGTATTCGCTACGGTACCTCGAATCCTTGAGTCCTGGTATAGTATTGGAAGAATTTCTGTTTATGACTCTTGATATGTTTATGCTAATTGCTATTAGTATAGCAATGATTGCAGTATTTACTAATTTTTTCGGTCTAGGTAGTTATCAGCGAGGAACCTGGTATGAGGTTTCCTACGATGAGCTTGACACGACGATGAAGAAGCTATATGCTCTCAAGGCGTTCAACGATTCTGATGGAATCCCTCAGGAGCAGTTGAAGGTCAAGGCGTTTGTACAGGACGGCCAGGTGTGCTACCTTGTACGGGTACCGAAATGGATTTTCAAGAATGTTGAAATAGAGTTGACCGAAGCCAAAAGACGCGAGCTGATCGGCTTGACACCGTAAGATAGCTAGTGTAAAGTAAAACTTGTCAGGGCGGCAAGCCTGCTTAAATGTGTATGCCTCGGATCTACGAGCAGCCCTGACAACATGGTCTCATCGTCTAGTGGACAAGGACGCAACCCTCTCAAGGTTGAAACGAGAGTTCAATTCTCTCTGGGACTACAAAGTTGAGCCGAATAGGTATTGGTTATCTAATTATATGTAAATTAACCGCCCCCTTGGGGCATCTCCAATCCTAAATCCATGTTCAACCTTTAATTTTAGTAGAGTCGGAGTTAGTGGTTTATCTTACTTACAAATAAAAATACCACTAACAAAACATATTCTACGTATTTTGCCGCCGTAGCTTAGAGGACAAAGCAGCTGCACGACATGCAGAAGAACGTGGGTTCAACTCCTACCGGCAGCACAAGCAGTGAGTCGAACAGAAAACGATTATCTTACTATTATCAGGAAACTGCTGGGTTCAACTCCCAGGACATCCACGAGGGTGTTGCAGGCTTGCCTTAAACTCGTCTTCTACCCTTTATATTCACTACTTACTTTCATGGAGGCTTTAACTTGTCTTTCAAGGAAACCAAGGCACTTAAGGCTGCTGCTCAGAAGCTTGCTGCGGCGAGAAAAGAATTGTTTGCGGCGCAAAAAGCAAAGTCTAGAGATGCAGCTCTAATCAAAGAGCTTGAGAAGCAAGTAGCTAATCTCACCTATTTCCATAGTCATCTTTTTTACGATGCTAATAAGGATGCGAGACCGTAATTTATGGCAGACAACAAAGAAACACGTGCAAAAGTAAGTAAAGCAGCTAATAGCTTAACACGAGCTAAAGAAGCTAAGCTAGATCAATCTGATGCTCGTGAAAAGCTTAGAAAAGCTATTGCTGAGTACGACAAGTAATACTTATTGGCGAGTCGTAGTTGAATGGTTAACAGTCCAAACCGCTTGCGTGGGTTCGATTCCCACTTCGTAGTTTAATGGCAGAACAGCGGTCATCTTCCGTTTAACGATCCTATATTCGCCAATCATGCTCTTGCTAGGGACCAACGAAGTCGCGTTCGTTGAGCGTAGACCGGCGGGTTTATGATGGGAAGGTTCGAATCCTTCCAAGGGCACCATTCGTAATATTCAATTTTCATTGAGTCGAAAGAGAGGCTATAAGCCCATGTCAGCACTAAAGAAGTATTCAACTAATTCATTCTCCCAGACTGAGAAGGCTCGTACCGATCAGGTGCAGAACTCAGCCGGTGGCTATGTTTTCAAGGTAAACGATCTCAAGCGTCTTGAGCGATTCCTTATCATCGGAACTGATGGTGGAACCTACTATGTCGGTGAGCGCGACCTTACTAAGGCTAACGTTGATTTTATTCGTGAGATGATTGCTAAGTCTCCTGAGACTGTTCTACACACCGTTGTAGATGTTTCAGATAAGGGTCGTGCATATCGTAACGACGCAGCTATCTTTGTGCTTGCGCTTATGCTTAACGATGCTCCTGCTGATTTCAAGGCTCAGATAGTTGAGGCTGTACCGGCTGTTGCTCGTATCGCTACTCACGTATTTCAGCTTGCTGCTTACATCGAGAACCTTGGTGGTTGGGGCCGTGCAAAGCGTCGTGCTATTGCTAAGTGGTTTGAGTCAAAGTCAGCGGATCAGCTTGCATACCAGGCTGTAAAGTACCGTCAGCGTGATGGTTGGACCATGAAGGATCTTATGCGTCTGAGCCACGTTAAGGGTGTAGATGAGCGTGTAGGCGGGTTCATTCTTGGTCGTGAGACTAACCCTGGTGGGGACATCATTGATGGTTTCCAGACCATGCAGCTTGCGCTTTCGCCTTCTGAGGTAATTTCTACTCTTGGGCGTTACCCTAATCTGCCTTGGGAGACTATTCCTACTCAGTTCCTCAAGGATGCTGAGGTTTGGAAGACTCTATTTGCGAATGGTCAGCTTAAGGGGCAGGCTCTAGTACGTAACATCACTAGGCTTTCGCGTATTGGCGCATTCAACGATATGGTATTCGCTCGTGAGGTAGCTGACAAGCTTGTTGATTCTGACATGATTGCGAAGACTCGTCTTCACCCAATCCAGTATCTTCTGGCTTCTGTTACTCACCGTACGGGGCAGATGGATCGTAATGGTTATGGTAGTTTCTATGGTGCAGCTCGTAAGCGTGACTGGGAGATCGTTCCAGTAATTGCTGATGCGCTGGATGCAGGATTCTACCAGTCATTTAAGTCTATCGTTCCGGCAAACAAGCGTACTATGCTTGGCCTGGATATTTCAGGTTCTATGGCCGCTACTGCTCTAGGAATTGATTTGAGCTGTGCTCAGGTTTCTGCTGCTATGGCTATGGTCACAGCTCGTACTGAGCCATACACCATGATTCGTGGATTCTCTACGCAGTTCAAGGATCTAGGCATTACTCCTAATCAGGATTTTGCTACAGTTATGAGTAAGATTAGTAACCAGAACTTTGGTGGTACTGACTGCGCACAACCTATGATTTGGGCAATGGAGAACAAGGTTGAAGTTGATACCTTTGCTGTCTTTACCGACTCAGAAACTTGGGCTGGTAGGACGCAGCCATTCCAAGCATTGAAGCGATACCATCAGAAGATGGGTATTGATGCTAAGCTGGCAGTTTTCGGTGTTGCTAGCACGGAGTTCACTATTGCAGATCCTAGTGATTCTGCGGGAATGATGGACTTCTGCGGTTTTGATTCCAACGCAGCTAGTGTGTTTGCTGACTTCTCAGCAGGTCGTCTGTAAGGTTTGACAGTATAAGTAGCGAGTGGTAGAGTTTAGCTCAGTAGCCACTCGCTACTTTTTTATCCTACTCATAGATTGAAGATTGATTTGAAGCTTCTCATTGTTCTACTAATTCTTGCTGCACTAGGCTATCTGGTGTATCGAGGTTATAAGAAGTATCTTGCTCCATTCAAGAAGCCTAAGCAAAGTATTACTGATTCCTATATTGGAGGTTCCGTGACTCAAGTTTCTGGTGTTAAGGATTACGTTCGTCGTCCTACTGAGAACTTCGTTAAGCCGACCTTTCCTGCGCCAAGGCCGAAGCCTTCTTCACCGACAAATCCTGGCCCGAAGCGAAGCTCGCAAGCAGAGCGTGAGACTTATGATGTTTATCAGACAGATGAAAACTTTGAGTATCCTTCTTCTCCAGACACAAGTAATGCGTACGTCTGGGAAGATAGCTCTACTAGTCGCAGTACTGAATCTACGTCGTATTACTCGCCTCCTGCTGAGGCAAGCCCGCCAAGTTCCAGCACCCCAGATACACCTTCTACGTCCAGTAGTTCTGACTACTGAAGGCTTGACAGCTTAGCGAGACTAGGCTAGGATTAACCAAGTAAGCCGGTTGTGGTACTTGCGAATAACAGCCCGTAAGGATAAAAGTAATTTGGCTGTTAGCCTGGAGTAGTCGTCTAACAGGACTAGGACACCAGACTTTCAATCTGGGTAATGCGGGTTCGAATCCCGTCTACTCTACTTTAAATTTTATTGTATAATGGAGATTTGCTATGTCTACTCAAGTACTAGAGAGGCCAGTAGAAACATCAGATTTTAATAAGTTTTGTCATGTGGTTTGTGCGTGCAGTCCTAAGCTTTCATTGTGCGGGGCATACAAGCCAATACAATGTGGCCTGGCTATTGTTGATAGCAGAGCCATAAAAACTTGTCCTAAGTGCAAGAAAGATTTCTGTCAGGATTGCATAGATCTTTTGCCATACGAATGTGTACGCTGTGGTCGCTAGACGTCGTAACTTCCCCAAAGGAAATTTTGCACCTCTCAAGCCTTGCACATGCGAAACACTACACAATCACAGCTTTGCAGCTGGATGCCGGTGTAAAAGACATGCGCAAGAGACTAAATGAGGTGTTATTAGGTGTTTAGAATCCTTATCACAGGGTCACGAACCTGGGATGATTACGATACCATCTGCAAAGTAATTGTTGATACTATCGTAGCTTACGTTAAAGATAATCCTCACCTGAATAAAGGCCCTATTGATTGGGTTACTATTGTCCATGGAGATTGTCCTAAGGGTGCTGATTACTTAGCTGATATGTTTGCCTCTCAAGTACTTAATTGCCAGGTCGAGCGATATCCTGCTGATTGGGCAACCTTTGGCAAGAGGGCTGGTTTTGTGAGAAACAGACGTCTGGTAGACTCGATGCCTGATGTGTGTCTAGCCTTTATTCGAGATAAATCCAAGGGTGCTACTATGTGCAGAGACCTAGCTAAGGCTAAAGGCATTCCTACAGAAACCTACATCTACGATCCTGAGAAAGTAGCAACCAATGGCTAAGAGCAAAGATCCTCAGTGTGGAACCTGTAGTAGCTACCTCAACAAAGCTGGCAACTGTTTGAATTGTCATCCTACGGGTCGCGCTAGAAAGCCAGGGAATCCTGGACACGGTAATAGCAGGGATAAGAAGGAAAGGCGACCACCAGCACGATGACACAAGAGCAATTACTTGATTGTTTACATATTCTTCTAGGTAAGTTGCATCTGTATCAAGCTGGTGAAAAGGTTCTAACTCTAGGAGAATGGAATCTTATCTGCGATCTATCTGATTGGTATGCAGATAAAGGTAAGTTGATCGCTGAAGGCAGACGCTTGACAGCTATGCAGGTTGTGCTAGACTAGAGAACATAGGGGATGGGGTTTGCTGGTAGCTACCTCCCAAAATCTGTATGAAACCAGCACTAGGGTATCCGCGATCGGCAGGGCACCGGTAAAACGTCCTGGCAGGTTTGACACCTGCAATATCCACTTTATCAGAATGATCAACTGATGAATGCACTAGGCTTAATTACCCTAGTGAGCAACGTAGTTTAAAGGAAAAACAGAGAAACCTTAGTAGGGAAACAAGTAGGCATTGCGCTGAACGAAGTAGCCGAACAGTAAGTATTAGATGGTAGGGTCGAGTCTACCCGTTGCGCATGGCAGATAGAGTTTGTGATTCTTGTGACTGGGGTCAGTGCTTACAGTGTCGTAAGGGTAGCTGTCGATGTAAAAATTGTGGTGGAGGTCGTCCGTCGCTGGACCCCCGTAGACGCCGATAAATCCTTTAACGACTTATTGTTAGGAGATTTATCATGATCAGTGTAAGTTTTGATCCTGTCCTTGACGGTGAGGGCAACCTTATCGGCCAGAGACTAACTATTTATTTCAACAACAAGATAGTTAATTCTCTGGATTATCCACCTGAGGCTGTTATGACTCAGGACGACCTAGATAATTATATTGTTGGAAAGCTGTCGGGCATTCTGTCTTGACACAGTGGGGCTAGATGATGTAAGGTATTAAGCATAAGACGGCCGGTGGGATGCGCCATACGGTAGCTTCGGGTAGGAAACTAGCTCGCATGAAGGCTAAAAACAACGCATACCTCGGGCACGAGGGAGACGGTTAACCCGGCTGGTTTGGAACCATCAGACACCCAGTTCGACTCTGGGGTGCCCGACAAGTAAGAGTATGGCATAGTCCCTTAATTGTCCCATAGTGGTGCTCTTACCGTAATTGTGGCTATAGCTTAATGGTCTAGAGCGACAGGTTGTGTCCCTGTTAGGTGTCCGTTCGAATCGGACTAGTCACCGAATACAGAAAGTGTAAGTAACATAAAAATTTACTTACACTTTCTCATGGAGTTCGTAGCTCAATGGTAGAGCGCTGGGTTGTGGTCCCAGATACGGGGGTTCAATTCCCCTCGATCTCCCTACGACAATTTAAGGAAAACTATGATTCAGGCTACACTTTACAAGTGTCCTCGGTGTGGTAATGTTCTTCCTCGAAAATGCCCCTGCTGATACTATAAACTTAAATGACAACGGCGTCATCAATTTCTGAAGTAAAGGATGTTGATGGCGAAATATATTTGTATGGATTGTGGAACGCCTCACGATGGTGAACACAAATGTAAAAAGAAATAATTGCTCCCTAGGGTCTTTCGAGACTCCTAGGGATTTTTTATATAAGGAGAGTAGCACTATGAAACCCATTCATATATGGGATAAGATTATTTATTGGTGGGTAACTACATCAGAAGCTTGGAGATTCACTATTCTGATGCTTCTGGTATTCTGGGCCATGATGTTTTTCCTCGTAATTTAGGAGCAGTTATGGGTCACAGTGAGCCTAAAGTCTGTCCTGTCTGTGGAACTGTTATGACAGGATCAGTATGCCCTTACAAAGGTAAGAGACACGAATGAAACCGATACGATGGCTACTTGATGTTGATGGGGTGCTTAATGCTTCTAGGGCTGGTTGGTCTGCTGCACCTAATTTAGGGTTAGCTTATGGTAATGGAGCATCATGGAGAATGCGATGGGCTCCTGCTCTGATGGAGCGTATTCGTCAGGTGCATAATACGGGCCTCGTAGAGATTTTATGGGCGACTACTTGGGTAGGGTACACAGACCAACTGGAAAGCCTTTTTAGGCTCCCAGCTTTGCGCTCAGCAGGCTTAACGGCTATGTCTGTGGCAGACAAGCAGGATGCAGCTGAGGAGACTGTTGACTCAGGAGTTAAGTTGATCTGGACAGATGATGTGGCTATTCCTACAGATGGTGCACTACGGTTTAAATTAGAGGCACACAACAGTCTGCTGATAGCTCCTAGGTCTAGTAGAGGGTTACGTCCTGAGCATCTTGACCAAATTGACTCCTACGTGCTACGGTACGGATCATGAGCAACACCTATACCCTCGAAGGACTAAGGTTTACTGAAGATGAAGAAATCATCCAATACTTCACGCGCGGGCAATGTAATGCGCTTGCGTACGAGCTTAATAGACTTAAAGGATATAGTCTTGGAATCTGCTCTAGTAGTGCTGGTGGAGAAGACGATTTCGGCGCTCATGCGTTCTGTTATACATCTGATGGATTAGTTATTGACATTAGAGGTGTGCAGCACTTTGCCGACTTCAGGATGGATTGGCTTTACTTTCCTTTTGTTACTCGATACACGCTGTCTGACTATCACAAAGAAATGAGATTTTGGAAGAACGATACTCACTATACTCAAGACAGGTTTGCTCGTAAGTGGGCTAAAATTATAGTCGATATACTCGAAGACCCATTTTACTAAAGAAGCGAGGCGAGACATGGCAGATAAGGCTGTGTCTCGCCTTTCTTCATTTATGGCTAAGTATAGTGATAAACTACATCTGTGCTTCGCTGCTTTCTGGATACTGATGGTAATACCTACGTTACTTTTTTGGTCCCAATCTGTTGCTGTAGTATTAGTCTATTCTGTGTATGCTTTAGTAGGTGCTCACATTGCTGCTTATGAAGGAGCAAAAGATGACGCCCAAATTGCTTTACTCATAAAAGAGGTACGTGAGCTGCGCAAACAGCTTGAAGGCAAGAGTTGACTGTGGTAGAATCAGGACATGACACACTACACTAAGGCTAATGAAGACCAGAGAAACGACAGGGCACTAAAAGATTTAGTCTACATGGAAGTAATGAATGAGTATTCTTCCTACGAGAAGTCCGCTACTTGGTTGCAGAAAATCTATGATAACACCAGCTTTAACAGGGCAGAGGTGTATGGCCTGCTGAAGAAAGCTATTTGGCATAGAGATCTTTTACAACGAGTATTGAGTAAGTATCCTGAAGATGATTTTTACATAGGAAATCAGGCAGCATTTTTGTCTTCTGAAGAGGTTATCAAACTTAAGGAAAAATATGCAATTGATTGATTGGCGAGGAAATCCTTATACCGTAGGTAGCAAGGTTATCTATGCCGCTATGAGTGGGCGTAGTGTAGAACTGCAAGAGGCCGAAGTATTAGAGATTAAAACAGTTTACCGTAATAACTACACAGGCAAATGGGTGACTTACAAAGAAGGTGATCCTATTCCACGAGAAATGGAGTACGATTACGATAATAAGTCTTGGGCACCTACAGGTGACGAAATTACTAAATTTGAAACTAGGGTAAAGCTTCAACCTACTCGTAAGGGCTCTCGAAACTTCTCTATGCGTGAAGATACCGAAACTTGGTATGAGAACAAGCATACAGGAGAGCGTAAAGACTGGAAATGGATTGATGAAACTTACTACCTTCCTGCTGCGATTAAGGCACATCAGGAAACTGGTTCTCGATATCATAATAGGTACCGAGAAATTGCCGCAGAGATTGATAAGGATGGCTGGGAGCGCAAGGAGAAGTATGTTCTTCCTAAGCCGGTAAATCTGACAGTAATCGATAATATTACGGTGATCGAATGAAAGTTGCAATTCTTAATGATGTTCATCTAACAGATCCTAACAATCATCCTAGTTCCTGCACATCTGAATACACAGAAGATATGTTTGACCTGCTGTATCAGGCGAGTAAGGTAGCTGAGGAGTCTGATTGCTCAGCAATTATCCAGCTAGGAGATCTATTTCATATTAAGACTCCAAGTCGTAATTCTCTCAAACTAGTACAACAAGTTATTGAGTGGGCAAGATATACAGATCTTCCTGTATTTGTTGTTACCGGAAATCATGATTTGCTCAACGATAGACTAGATAGCCTTGATGAGGGCCAACCTCTAGGAGTACTATATTCTTCGGGAGCAGTTTATAAAGCTGATCAATACTTCGGTGATTCCAGTTCAGTATTGACAGGAGTTCCTAAAGCTGGACATTATCCAATATACGGTGTTCCGTGGCAGCAATTCTGGGATGCTGAGCATTCTGTAGCAGATCGAGCAGTCAAGGATGCATTACATGCTTTTAAGCCTTCCGATACTGCTCAGCTAATTGTTACTCATGCACCGTTCTTTCCGCCAGGAGTTAACCCAGCTTATGAGCACTACTCAACAGAGAAGTTTTCTCGATTCGTTAACCCATCTGGACAATCAAATGTTCAAGTTGTGTATGGTCACATCCATGACAGGCATGGAGAATACGTTGTTAACGGGGTTCGATTCTGTAATTACGGTGCTCTATCACGTGGGAGCCTTACCGAATCGAACCTTACTAGAGCTGTTGGAGTTACGATCTGGGATTCTATTACAGGAAGATTTGAATTCGTAGAACTGAAAGCTAAGCCTGCTGAGCAGGTATTTAGGGTTAAAGAGATTAAAGAAGTCAAGGCTACTCAAGTCAGACTGGATGAGTTCCTAGCATCCGTAGGCCAATCTTCTATTACCATTACCGATATTGCTAGTGTTCTTGATCATGTCAAGACATTGAAATTAGGTAAAAAAATAGAAGATATTGTTGAGGAACTTCTCACCACTGTAGAGTAGGTAAAACAATGATTGCAGAAGATGGTATGTTTGTCGAACCTGACAAGGAATCGATGTTTATATTTTTCTTCTGCACAATCTGTCCTTTATCTATTCCTTTTATTCATGCTAGAAATGCTTATCTGTATCTTGACGGTCACAGACAGAACGCATACCACAAAAGGCGTCTTGAGCTGCAACGATGAAGTGTGATATACTTGATTATTACTATAATTAAAGGAACACACATGACTGAAAAAGACACTAGATTTAAGGTTTCTTGGAGTAGTTTACAAAGACATGAGTATTGTAAGGCTAAGCATTTTCTTGTATTGGAGGGTCATACGGTTCCTGGTAAGGACGCAAGAAACTTCCTTGCCGGTAATGTTATTGACTCTGTGCAAAAAGCTTGGCTTGACAATCCTGTAGGTAGTATGGATGCTATGGTTGATGATCATATGGAAATGGCTATTGCCGAATCTGAAATCAAGGGTAGCATCAAGTGGCGCAATAAGAATGATAAAAAGAATATCAATACTTCCTGTCATACGGCTGCTGTACAACTTCAACCTATTTTGGAAGCTAGAGTATTGCCTTATGATTATGAGCCTGCTAAGAGGTTCTATACTCCCGTCAAGATTCGTAAGCCTGATGGTGAAGTATTAGAGATTATTCTTCGAGGTGAGTTCGACTTATTGGTAAAGGATAATTTTGGCAAATTCATAGTATGGGATTTGAAGACTACAGCAGACAATGACTATTGGAAAAAAACATTAGGACAACTGGTGTTTTATGATTTAGCCATCTACAGTATGTTTGGTGAGCCTCCTGTAAAGACAGGATTTATTCAGCCGCTCTGTGATGAACAAGTCAAGGAGTTCTATTTCGATGACTCTCATAGAGCTGAAATGTGGGGGAGAATTAATTCTATGATGCAGGCTTTGTGGGTAGAGGATTACAGCCCAAAAGTTGATAACACAGGCTGCTCATTCTGTGAGGTTGCCCACTCCTGCCCTAAGTTCAAGAGGAAGTTATTTAGTTGAGCAAGCCTGGATACTATGATAAAACTCGTATGTTGGAATTCATGCAAAAAGAAGTAAATTGTTTAAGCTCTAGACTAATAGAATTGCCTCAGTCTACAGAAAGATTAGCGCTGCAATATTGTGTAGGTGCATTGCAGACAAGCATGTACAGAATTCAACATGGAAGTGATGAATGAGCAATACAGACGCTATTATCGATAATCTTAAGGCTCGCAGAAATGCAGCTCAACTAGCTAGGGTACGAGCTGAGACATTAAAAGAAACAGCTCAGGCATCGTACGATGCTGCTATAGCTAGTTTAAAGTCTGAGTTTGCTGTTGACACCATCGAGGATGCTCGTGCTAGACTTAGTGATCTACAACGTCAATTCGAATCTCAGCTGGAAGACATTACAGCAAAATTAGATGCAATGGGGTGTTAAAGTGGATCAGACAGGCGGAGTTGCAGAGCTAGATATTCTTAGTTGGCTTGACAGTGAAGAATCCGTTAAGCCCAAAATAGCAGTTAGATCTTCAGCTCATGCTAAAAGTCTCACTACGGATAACACTGTTAAAATGGGTTTTGAGGTACAGCGAGAGGTATTGCTGAGTTTACTGAACAAGGCTATTTCTGCTGTACCTAGTAATACTATGATTCCTGTGCTCAATAACTTCAAGTGCGCAGTAGGCAACGATAAGTTAGTTGTTGTTGGTAGCTCGAAGAGTATGTCTATTGCAGTAACTACGGATCAGGTTAGTATTAGTACTGAAGGCACACAGGTATTTCCTGCGAAAACATTCCTGAATATTGTTAAAGAATGTAATCCAGGGTCTACGGTATTTATAGAAGTTACTGATGTTGGTGCAGTCATCGTAGCTGGAAGCTTTAGTGTAGAAATAGCTTTAGCTAAAGCTGATGGATACCCCGCACTTGAAGATGTTTCTGCATTAGAGTTTCACCAGGTCAACAGATTGCAATTTATAGATGCTATAAACATTGTGAAATATGCTCTACCTAGTAGAGAGTTTTCTGGTCAGAGTTCTATGAAGATGATCAACATCAAGGGTGGTAAGTTCACCGCCTGCGACGGATCACGATTTCAGCAGAGTAGGATTCATGGGTTCAAGTTGCACATGCAGCTACCAGCTGATAGTATCAGCATACTGAACAAGCTGCTAGGTGGCTCTGACCTGGAGAACCTGGAAATTGGTGAGGTTACTAAGAAATTAATCTTCAAACTCGGCACTACAGTATTCTATGTCAATAAGCTTGATGATCCATATCCTAATGTTGAACAGCTCTGGCTTAGACCTGCTCTCACTAACGATCAGGAATTGCTTGTGGATCGTCAGGAATTGATTACAGCAATCAAGCAGGTAAGAACTACAGCTGATACTAATTCTTCTGCATTAGGTCTTCAAGTAGAGGCCGAATCTATGAGAATAGTAACTAAGGATACTAATAACTCAGCTTCTGCTACTATAGCCTGTAAATGGTCGGGTAAATCTAGAAACATTGTTGTCAATTACCTGCATCTTGCAGAAATGTTAAAGGCTTATCCCTCAACTGAGTGTAGATTTATGTTAGGTGAGGATACACAGAAGCATAAGTCACCTATTCTACTGCGAGATGATGATACGATGGCGATTGCAACAATCAGTCAGCTACTTGCGTACCAGCCAGGTTTGCTGTAGGGTAGTGCTCATGACGGCACAAAGTCGTCTTAACGAAAGGGTTTTCTATGAAGTCTGCTAAGTTTGTTGCGGTAGCAGTTGCTGCTGTGTTAAGTTTTGGTAGTATGGTCGCCTGTGGTTCTGGAAATTCAGAGCCTGTTGACGCCAATATTGATACTGGTGTAGTGATTGACAAGTCCAGTAAGCGTGTTACTATTCTTGAAGACGACGGCGAGCGAGACACCCACAAGTTCCGAAACTCTAAGAAGTGTCTTGTTGGTCAGCGTTGGCCTGATTGCAAGAAGTAATGGCTAAGTCAAAGGAAACAGACAATATCTCTGATGGTTATCATACTTTCGGAGAATTATACGATCATCGTCGTGCATTGACACGAGCCTTGATGTTGTCAAATACTAAAATTTCTTGGCGTTCAAGGCACCACCACCCAGATGATGCGCCTATGTTTGAGGGTGGGTATTTTATCGTAGGAATGCAGTTGCCTACGGGACAAATCAGTTACCACTACAAGCTTACTCACTGGAATGATTTTGACGGAGTACACACCATCGAGCACGCCCCTAAGTACGATGGACACACTCCACGAGAAACAGTGACCAGACTACTTGACTGGGTAATCAGAAAGATGTAGACTAGTACTACAGCCAGGGAAACTTGGCTTCATGTGTTAGAGGCAACTGTTGGTTGGTTGCAACGGTCTGTAAAATCGTTCCGCGAGGCGTCGGGGGTTCAATTCCCTCCTAACACACATACATTAACTTAATACAAAGGTAGAGTCACTTATAGGGCAGGCTGTTGAGAGAAGCCGGTAATTCCGTAGAGATCCCAGGAGGGTGTAAGACCTTCGCTCTAACCTATTCAAATATTAAGGATTAAACAAGTGGCAAAAGTTGGAGATAACATGTCCGCAGCTGAGCGTAAAGCTGCACAGGAAAAGGCTAAACCATTACGCAAAGTATCAAAACCTAAAGTAATATATCCAGATAGAGTAGCTAACGCTCAATCTAGAGAAAAGAAGTAAGTCAAGGCACATGGAAACATGTGCCTTTTTCATTTCAGGAGAGTTATCTTGACTAAGAAGGACCCTAACGCAAGTCGCGGTGAAAGGCGTCACTGCCAAAGCCCAACTTGTGGAAATGTATTTATCGCTAACAACAGCGGGCAGATTTATTGTTCGATCAAGTGTCAACGTGCGGCAGCATATCGAAAAAGGAAGTAACCCTTATGTTTTTCTGTGATTTTTGTGCCAATAAAAGAAATTGGCCTGAGAGTATGTCTAAGTCTTATGGAGTTTGTGAAATTTGTGATATAACTGCTAGGTGTAATGACGTACCCTCATCAGCTTTACCTATGCCTGCTAAGGTTATTGAACCCGAATATGTAGGAAGGCATCGTAAGATAGAAGATATAGCAGCAGATGTCGTTAAGTCTCGCAAGGATATGCTTGAAAAACTAAAAGACTAATTATGAAAAAGCAGCTGCGCGAACTTCCTTGACACAGCCCCCGGCAGCATGATAGGGTAGCTGTAATAAACAAACACAGAGAGGACGATCGGTACAGATGAACCGACGCATGTATTCGCGCCGTGTTGCACTGACTGGTACATTTCTATTGCTTGCTGCTGGTGGCATGGCTGCCTGTGATAGCGCAGACGATGACCCGAATGAGGATGGTCACTTTTACTGCTCTGATAGTAACGGTACGGTAATTGATGAAAGCTACTGCGATGATTCAGATGGAGGTGGGGGTGGCTATTTCTTCGCTTACATGGGAAGCTCTGTCCACGGTAACACCACTTATCCTGTAGGCTCAAGGCTTCCTGCTGGACATCAGAAGTTCTCCGTCAAGGACACAGCAGCTAGGTCAAGGTTCGGTCTTCCTGCTTCTGGTAGAATCAGCAACGGTACAGTAAAGACTGGTGTTATCGGCAAGGGTGGACCTGGTTCTACTGCTAAGGTAGGATCTGGAGCTAAGGGTGGAGGTGGCACCGGTGGTAAGTCTGGTGGTGGCTGAGTAAATATGTTAGGGTGTGCTTGTCACACCACTTGCTCCGTAGGCTTGGCTGGTGGCTGGAGGCACGCTTATAACGTGCTTAAAGGTGGGTTCGATTCCCACACGGAGTACGTGAATAAAAATCATGATGTTGAAGACCTGTTTAACGCATTTGTTGGATACATTTTTCTTGTAGGAATAATTTTTGGCATTGTAGTTCTGGCAGTACTCGTACTAATTATCTGGCTACTCTTCACCCTCGTTTAAAGGATCATTATGGACAAGGTATTTACCTGGATTTTTAACAACTTCGGTAAGCTTTGGATCGGTGCAGCAGTACTTGGTCTTGGCATTACTGGAGTAGTTGTTTGGGGATTCATTATGCTCGTTCTGCATTTCACCTGAGGAGTTTATTTTGCCAGAAAAGAAAGACCGCATTCGTACCAAGAGCGATGAGCTAGGCGTTCAGGTTAAAGGCGCAACCACTAGAAAATTGATCAAGAATCAAAAAGCTGGTACCGCTGATTTTCGAGATGACCCTGATCGAGATGGCGGAAATACTCGTACTAGTAGAGGCTGACAATAGCTTTTACCTGGAGAAACTGATATAATTATTTAATGGCCTGCTCACGCAGGTATCTCGGAGAGCACCGCATGAGGTCATGCGACTAGTCTTGAAAACTAGGGTATCGGGTTAGTAGCCGGATAGGGGATCGTTACCTCTGCTCTCCTCATGTCACTAACATTCTTTTCTGTTGAAATCGATCCTGAGCACGAAAATGGCCCTGGCTTACAGATGTGTCAGGCATACGATCATGCTACGGTATTAGCTAGCAATGAAGACGTCAACTGTGCTCTCCCTCCAGTAGAGGTTTTGCAAATGCGTATTGGAGAAGATATTACCCTGGCGCAGGCGTTGTGTATCGTGCATCTCAATGCATTTAAACTTGGTCTTCGTGACGGTCAAGTACTTTATGATGCAGACTCACTCCAATAATTTATTCTAGGAGATTTCACTATGGTACTTATCATTGGCTCTACAGCCATGAATTATTGGTTCTCTGATGCTCGGGAGCCTAAGGACTACGATTACTTTGCTGATCCTGAGGGGCATGTATCACCTTGGATCAAGAATAACTCACAGGCTGATCCTTTCTGGGACAATAGCTGGAGGGGTACGCGACTAGACGAACCATTTATGAATAGAATGGCTACTCCGGATGAACTTTATACCATCAAGATGTCTCATTCTTATTGGGAATTAAAAAACGGTTCCTGGAGTAAGCATATGGCTGACATCGTTTTTTTGAAGCGTCATGGTGCTAAGCTCGATATGGCACTACATAATATTTTGTATCCTGTATGGGTCAAGACGCATGGCGCTAAGAAAATGAATTTAGCTCAGGCAGCTGGTAACTTCTTTGATGATGCGGTAGTCCGTATCTACGATCACGACTCTATTCATGAGAGTTGCGCATTCGGCGATAAGCCTTTGTATGAGGCTATTCTTAAGGATGGTGAGACTGTAGATATCGATCCTACTAAGCTGTGGAATATGCCATTTGATACTCAGGTCAAGCTGTTCCGTGAGGAGATTGCGGCTACGGCTCTTGAGCGCTGGATGATTCCCTCAAAATACCGAGTCAGCCCTGGTCTGGCTTATACTCTGGCACTTCGTAAGACGATTGTTAGCCTTACTAAGGGCCGGTCTGCTCGCTTTATTGTAGATAATTTTGAGCATTTCATGAAGCCGCATGACTACATGAGCATTCATCGTGAAAAAATTGATAAGCTGAAGCCTCTGGACAAGACCAAGAAGGGTATGATGTAATGCATTACGCTGATACTCCAACACGGGCAGCCTGTGGAGCAAAGCTTTCACTAGGTAAGTCCACTACTAATATGAGTAAGGTTACTTGTACCGGCTGTAAAAGTGTTATTAACAAGGGCTGGAATTGATGGAAGTAGTTCATTTTAGTATTACGGGGAAACCAAATACTTTATGCTATCGCCCTAAAGATTGGCTACTCCTAACCATCAACGAAAAAATAGTGACCTGTGACTCCTGTATTAGGCATTTAAATGCAGACGCGAAGAAAGAAGAGACTATGAGTGAATGTAAGTTATGCGGAACACAACTACCTGCTAGCCATCCTGCTGTGATTCTGGCAGAGTTGGAGACTTGGGTAAAGTCGAAAGGCGGGTGGGATATCTTTGAAAGTGAAGATACTCGATACGGATTGTACCCTGTAGGTAAGGAGTTTTCTGTCGGTAATAGGTTTGCTTCTGTAGCTGATAAGAAGATGACTCCAGGGTATCCTCCTAACGGCTACGATGGTGCATACGAGCAGGGTACTGAGTTTGAAGTATATGTAATTATTAAGGTAGGAGAACAGTATTTCAAGAAGTCAGGTAGTGCTGATTCCTACGGAGAGGTTTCCTGGGATGGCGATCTGAAGACTGTTCAGCCTAGAGAGAAGACGGTAACCTATTATGAATGACGTAACAGTAGCTGAATTACAGGAGTGGTTCCGCAATCACGAGGACGTAAATTATTTGTATGAGCTTGAGTTAGAGTATTCTAGCGTCGGTGATACTATCGAGCTAAGTTCTCTACCTGAAGGGTATTCCATTACAGTCAAGGATCTTAAGCTTGAGCGAGAGTATTCTTCCTATGGATACCAAAATCTTCATGATGGCTATATTATTCTGACAGTAAAGGACTCTGAAAGTAAGGAAAAAGACTTCAAGATTCCGGTTACTTATGCATCCTTCGAGGGCTGGGGCTATGAAATTGACAACATCGTTCCTGCGGTACGTAGAGAGCAGACCATTACTACCTATGAGTGGGTATAAATGTACAGCACTAGTGAGGTAGAAACAGCATTATTGAGATTTGCTGAAGACAATCTAGACGAGGGCTCTAGTTACGGAGCCTTCCTTAATTCTTACAGCGACCTGCGTGGAACAGTGCATGAGATCCCAGAATTAGGCCCTGTTACTATTGTTGATTACCATGAATACGATAGTGATAAGAACTACGATGGTTGGTCAGAGAAGCTGTATATTATCTTCGACTTATGTGGTATTCTTTATCGCGCTACAGGTACCTATACATCTTATGTAGGTTCTGAGTGGAATGATACTCTAACTATTGTTGAGCCTAGAAACAAAACTGTTATCGAATATGTGGAGGCTGCATGAACCAGACCCTAACTGATATGAGTATCACCGAAGCCGCATCTAAGGCTCTTGAGATTCTATTAGTGAGTTGTTATACGGGATACTATAACGCAGAAGCAGAAGAATATCTAAAAGCCGAATTAGAAATCGATCAGTTTTCTGATCTAGATAATACAATTCGAGCTTGGTCGCAAGTTAAGGGCGAGCTGTACGGAGATAAAAAGAAAGCTACCTTAGATAACTTTACAGCTGAGTTGGTAGCGGAGTATGGTGGAGAGGGTCAGGGTGACCAGTATTGGGTAGTAATTTCTCTTTCTGATGGAAAGACTACTCGCTACTTCCGTAAGGATGGCTGGTACGCATCTTATTCTGGCGGCGAACTTGACGGAGACACCTATGAAGTTACACCTCAAGAAAGAATGGTTGTGTTCTACGAATGAGTTATGTCAATGAATGGATCTGCAAAGCTAAGGGTTGCGGAGCTAAGAATAGTAAGTTTCTCACACACTGTACCCAATGCGGTAAAAAGAAGTAATCATGGCTGATAAGAAGAACAACAAGTTCTCTATTATCTGTCGCGGCTGTGGTCACGGACAGAAGTAAGGCATACAGCAGTTTGTGAAAATAAGCTGCTTCTGGAAGGTAAATTGCTGAGGTCAGCAACCCTATTTGCTAAATAGGTGGTAGGTAAAACTATGGATTTCGAATATCCTGCCTTCCTCATTGAAGGAAGTTGATTTTTTAGGGAGAAGTCTTAGTGCTATTTTTTTATTTTATTATTAAAAGGAGAATAATGTTATGAGGAAATTAGCTTTACTTGCTGTACCGTTTATTTTATTAGTAGGCTGCAATAAACCTACTGATTTACCACCTACACCTCCTACCATGCCAGCTCCGTCTGTTGTTGTTTCAACAAAGACGCTAGAGCCTCCTAATGTGCCTGCTGTGACTATTACAGCAACCCCGAAGCCTGCCGAAAAGGAGTCACCGAGAGTACCTACAGCATCACCATCTGAGCCTGCTACGGTAGGTGTGCAGTTTGCTCAAAGATGGGGTTTGCGTTACCCTAACGTTCCTGAGTATGCAATCTTAAAGGCTGCTAATGCGACATGTAAGATTATCGAGAAGAATGAGCTTTCCTGGAATATCGAGCCTGGCATTCTTAAAAGCATTGAAGATGTTGTTAACATAGCTGGACTACCAGATAACGATGCACTAGAGTTTGCTCAAGATGCTAATCAGAACTACTGTGCGAGTGTGTCAAACCCCACTTGACCTGCACAAACTCTCATGTTACACTAAGGCTGCTGGAGAAAACTCTCTGGCAGCTTTTTTATTTTATCAGAAAGGTCGAACGTTATGACGTTGCTATGGATTATTGTCCTTAGCTTGTTGGCGTATCTGATTACTGGGATTCCTGTAGGCATCTATTCCCGTAATAGATCTGTCAATAAGTCTTTTAATGAGCATTACGACGACAACAAGCGTCTATACTCCAGGGAAAGTGAGGAGGATCAGATTCTACGAGCCATGAGAGACTCTGAAAGATTTAATGAAGAAGAGAAATTGTTCGCAGGAGTCTGCGGAACTATATTCTGGCCTTTATTCCTTGTGGGGTTTGCCTGGCACTATCTCTTCAAGGCTGTAGCAAAAAGGATTGCGCCTATTCTGCCAAAAGCAGAATCTGAAAAGAAAGTAGACCTCATTCTTCAGCGCAAGAGGCTAAGGGAAGAATCTGACAGAATCATCAAGATTGCTCGACAGCTTGGCTTCAGTACAGAAGAACTTAAAGAAATGGAATCAATAGTTGAAAACAATAGATGAGCTGATTCAAGAGACACGACGTATTCGTAAGCGTGTAGATAGAAGAGTAGCTGAAGCTAGACTTATTGCCGGTAGCGGTAAAAAACTACAAGAAGAAATCAAATTAGCAGCTGCGGACGTAGAACTCTACAATCAAGTAGCTATCACTTTAGCATCGATCGGAGAGACAAAGCAAGCTGCTGCACAAGAGACAATCGAACAATTGGTAACACGAGGATTGAATAGTATTTTCGGTGAGGATTTATCTTTTCATCTGGTGCAGACTCAGAGGGGCAAGACGCCCGAAGTTAAATTCCTCGTAAAATCTAGGGGCCTTAACGGGGCATCTGTGGAGACTGCTGTGATGGACGCCAGAGGCGGTGGTATGGCTGCTGTGGTAGGGTTCCTGCTGAGGCTGGTGGTCCTATTGCTGGATAAGAAGAAAACTGATCCTGTCCTGATCCTGGATGAGAGTTTCAGTCACGTCTCGGCAGAGTATGAGCGCCCGCTAGCTGAGTTTATCAAAGAATTGATCGACAAGACTAAGGTTCAGATTATCCTGGTAACGCATTCTGATGCCTTCAGTGAGTTTGCTGATAAGCGATACAAGTTTACTCTTGTACAAGGAGTTACTAAGGTAAAGGAATTATGATGGAGTTCTATATTAAGGTTAATGCAGACAAGAAACAGTTGCAGGAGTTGTTCGGCTCAGAGCTTTCTGAAGATGAACTTGTCAGCAAGGTTATCGAACATCTCTACAGCACAGAAATCAAGGATTACTTCGAGTACAACAATGCTCCTCTAGAGCTATCCTGAGGGACAGATACTTACCTACACTTCAACTCAAGGAGAAGATAAGCACCATGAACAGATTTGATCATCAGAGCAAGCAAATTAAGATCCAGCGAGATACTGTAACTGCCGCCTATGCAAAGTACCTGAGGGCTGTTGATACCTCGCAGTCTTATCCTCCAGCTACTCGTAAGGAAATGATAGCTAAGGCGTATGAGGAACTTAGCAGAGCAGAAAAGCAAAGTACGCAGACCTACATTCGAAGCATGAAGGATTTTGATAGCAATGTTTGACATATTCAAAAAAGATGTAACTATCAAATGTTACAATCTTGAGGAATTAGCTAAGTTGCTTGAATTGAACGAGAAGTTTTTGATCCTGTACTTGAGCAAAGACCTATAGCTGAGATCCTAGGCAGGTCCCTCTAGAGGGACTAGATACTTACCTACACTTCAAACTTGGAAGGAGACAACATGATCGGTTTAGTAATCTTGGGTAGCATGGCTCTAGCTCTGCTAGCTATCGTTGTTCTAGGAACCTGTCCCCAGGGACAGATACTTACCTACACTTCGAATCAGGAGGAGGATCAGCATGGAACATCTTAAGGTTATAGCTTCAGCATTGTTTGATCTCTTCTCTGACAAGACTCACAGAGAAGCTATGCAGTTGATCTACAGATGGTTCTATCAGTGAGCCATCTCCTGAGGGACAGATACTTACCTACACTTCGATTTGAGAGAGGAGAGCACTGTGTTTAAGAAACCTATCAAGGTTAGATGTGACACCACCGAAGAACTAGGAAGACTGCTGGATTGGTTGAGAACTGATTCAGGATTATCTGAGTTGAACAGACAGCGTTATGCGGTAACCGCAGTTATGGCGATGCAGTATTGGGAGAATCCTCATGAGCTTATGTATTTTGAGGTAACAGTTCCTTACTACATTTATAAAAAGCAAAGAGATAAGTTTGTGCAGACAGAAGTTATCGATCGTGTCTTGCAACAGCGGGTGTTTTCTGAGATACTAGGCAGATCATGACTAAGCCGGGGAAACGTTCTGAGCCAGCTAAGGCTGGAAGAGTATCTAATCAATTTGTCGAGAAGCTGGAAAAATACGGAGCTTCAGAGAAGTTACTGAAAAAGCTAAAGGAATCTGAGGAAAAATGATGGAAGAAATAGCTACCGTAAAGCTTAATTACGTTGAATTATGTACCCTCCTAGACTCAGGTACCGTTGAGCATGGTTCGGCGCTGTACGTAAAACTGAGGGCCGCTAGAGATGCCTTCACGCAGACTCCGAAGGTTTATGGAAACGGTCTAGGTATTAGGATGCAGAAGGTGACTCAGTGAGCAAACCTGACTCGGGGGATGTCGTTCCTGAAGGAAGCAACTGGTCTCAGACAGGAAACAAGATACCTATGACTGCCGAGAAAATAATTAGAGTCTTTAGTAGAGCGAAGAAGGGTAAAATTAAATGAGCAAACCGGATCCAGATGAGGTATATCGAAAGGGCACTAGTTGTGAGCCATGCGGCGGCATAGGAACTGTTGCTGTAAGGACTAAATCTAAGCTGACTAACTATGCTAGTTACAAATGCAGCAAGTGTAACGGTAAAGGAAAATATATTAAATGAGTAAAGCTGATGATGAATACACGAATATGGTTTTTGACGTTTTAGCGTATGGTAAGCCGCGAGAGGATCGTACAGGCACAGGAACTATTTCTCTGTTTTCGTATCAGCTGATATTTGATATGGCTGATGGTTTTCCATTACTGACTACCAAGGATATGACAGCAGGCTTTAAGCATATTGTTGCTGAAATGCTCTGGATGTTACGAGGATCTACCAATGCTGATGAGCTTGCAGAAATGGGTTTTGGTATCTGGCGTAAGTGGGCTAAGCCTGACTCTAACGGTGACCTAGGGCCTGTTTATGGACATCAGATGCGTAATTTTAACGGCCATACCTATAATTCTCCAGGCAATGAGCACGGAGTAGATCAGATTTCCTGGATCATTAATGAACTGAAGACCAATCCTGAATCCAGGAGAATGGTTGTCAGTTTGTGGAACCCTAATCAGCTTGATGAGATGGCATTACCTCCGTGTCATTGGGCGTTTGAGCTTTATGTAGACAGTAATAGGCTTAACATGAAGCTGCATCAGCGCTCATGTGATGTATTCCTTGGTGTTCCGTATAACATTGCTGAATACGCGCTATTGTTGCATATGCTTGCTGATGTTACTGGATATATTCCTGGAATACTTATTCACGATATGACTAACGTGCATATCTACAACAACCATATTGAACAGATCAAAAAACAAATATGGAGAGTTGGTCATCCTGCACCTACTTTAGTCAGGCGCAAAGTTGATTCTATATTCGATTTTGACATAAATAGCTTTAGTCTCTCTGGCTATAAGTATCACCCTAAGTTAACGGGTGAGGTATCTGTTTGATGGAGCCATTCAATGCAACCCCAGAAGAAGCAGAAGAGTTAATTTGGTGGCTCGTCTATCTGCTAGGTGGTAGAGTAACTATTCCAACAGATGATGAGTTTTGGGATAACAATTTACCCGAACACAGACGGCTGTCGGTGGGTCACGACGACCAGGGTAATCCTGTCTTGCTTGCTGAGCAGCAGGTATGGAGTGACTTGACATAGAGGCTTTGAGGAGGTAGGTTGTGGGTATGGACATGACCTATCTCAAGACAGAGGAACGTAGGTGGCTTAAGTATCATCTAAGCTTGACTGACCCAGACTTGGATAAGGTCTGGGAAATCATGATGGCTCAGTTTGTGCAGAAGGTTGCTAAATCTAAGGCTGTGACATATACTGCCAGGAGTCCTGAACGGCGAGAGATCTCTCGCTGTGGGTATCCTGTGGATTCATCTGGAGATGATGAGCCTATTGACATGCAGGAACTAACAGCAAAATGTTATACTGTTGTCGGAAGCTGGGAGTGGCAGTCAGGAACTAGATCTCCGCAGATTCGTGAACGCAACATTAAAGATTATGAAACTTTGCGAGGCACCTATAAAGATGAATGTAATTGTGCCCCTTGTAATCCCTGACACCAACTAACAAGATAGGAAGCAAATGGCGCTACGCAGACGTTCTGAGATGACTCACTATGTTGATTTCGGAGACCTTGAGAGTTTCATCAAGGAAACTTACGGATTTACCTATAATATTGCCGCAGCTGAAGAATGCGGCAACGATACTTCATTGACTTACCACATCGATGGCGTCCTTGATCTTTTTGAGCATAGTCTTTTTGAGCAGATGTTAGCAGGAGAATGGCTTCCTTACAAAACTCGACTTATTCTCAATAAGCTGCACCAAGATGGACATATTCCCGCAGGTAATTATCTCATGACTGTAGATTGGTGAATCATTATGTTTGGAAATTCTAGGAAAATTAATCAGGCTGCCATGTCTGCTGCCGTTAAGGGAATGAAGAAGGATAAGCTTCTCAAAAAGGGTAGTGGCGGCCATAGCTGCGATGGTGGCTTTATCGGTAAGAAGCCCTGCATTGTGTGTAATCCTCGCTAAAACCCCTAAAGGAGCCTACTTGACGGTAGGCTCCTTTTTGTGTATGGTCTAGCTATGAGTGTTGATCTAGTAAAAACCATATACGCCGAAGATGTTAATGTAGGCGATGAACTTGATTTTGCAGAAGACGAATACTGCTGGAATGACTTAGCAGATTCAGCCTATGCTACGATAAGCCGTAGAACTGAATGGTATAACGGTCATACCGGAGAGCCGTGGGTTACTCTTATAACTTCCCAAGGTGATTTTGAAATGCCAGCAGCGCATCAGGTAAAGAAGAGAGTGATTGAATGAACAACACATTAGTTATTACTGTTGGTGGGCATGATAGTAAGACTCATGCACAGTTTTTATCAGAATACTTAGGCACCAACGTTCAAATAACAGCTAAGCGAAAGAAATGGTATCAACGGCATGTTGAGCATGTCATCAGAGCACAGAACGTCTCCTCAGTTGCCGTAAAGTTCATCAGCGACTACGCTAACAACAGCGGGCTACCACTCAAGGTCAAACTTTTCTAGGCTTGACAGCAAGATTTGAGCGATGTAAGCTCTAGCTATCAACAACAACGAGGCAGAAAGGTACCACCATGGCTAAGATTGTCATCATCATCGAGGACTGCCGTGACAAGGTTTCTCCGAATTGCACGAAGACTTTCTCTCGTACCCCAGGACGTCGAGGTCGGCCCTCCGTCAACTGTGTGCCGTGCCGAGATGCCCTGAAGGCTAAGACGGCTTCTAAGTCTGGTGCGGATGTTGCTGAGCATGACTGTAATTCTGTTGGCTGGGATTGCATGGTCAACAACGGAGTCAAGGAGCATCACCAGATTTCCAAGGTTGTTACCTGTCCCTGTAATAACACCTTCACCGTCATGCTGGGTCGTCGTGGCCGTCAGCCTACTAAGTGCGAGGCTTGCCGTCATGCTGGTACGGTGTACCGTGAGAACACCGAGGGTGAGATGGAGCTTATCCGCGCTGAGGAGGCTCGGGAGAAGGCTCGGGAGAAGGCTGAGCAGGCTGGACGTGAACGTGCCGCCCGACTTTGTGAGATGATGAAGCCGATTATTGACCGTGACAACCGTCGTCGTAATTTGGTTAAGGTTTGATATGTATGAAATAGCAGGCATTATTGCTTGTATTTTAGGTGCCATAGGACTTATATGTTCTTTAGGCGCACTTATCTATGATATCGCTGAACCCGTACAACCAGAAGCCGATAAAGTAAATGTGAAAAAGCTAGTGGCTGAGAATACAGAACTGAAGACAAAAGTAGCAGAATTGGAAAACATAGTTTCTGCTGAGCAGATGGTTAGAAATTGGAGCGCGCCAGATATGAAAGAAACACTTAGTAATGCCACGCAGGAATAATAGAATCGCGGAGGATGCTTGGCTGCCTACATTTAAGGCAGAAGATGAGAGGCGCGACCTTCCTACGTGCAATAAGTTTCCCCATAAAACCCTATTCACCACGGGCTATCGCGCTCAGGTAGCGGTAGATGAGATAAATGCTCGCTCGCATAGGGATGATAAGCCTAAGCGAGTATATGAATGCCTAGAGCGTGCCGGAGGCTGTGGTTATTTCCATACAACAAAGCAAAGCGAATACAGCGAATAAGTTTTGATAGGCGGCAATATGAGAACAGAACCCTGCAAGCAATGTAATATGTTTGATTTCTATTACCGGGGAACCTTCTCATACTGCCGCCCTTGCCATTCTCAGGCACAAAGGCGTTATGCTGCTAAGCAAACTGAGAAGCAATTAGTGCAGCCTCCTAGGAGAAGTCTAGAAGAAATATTAGAGTTGAAAAACTCATTCTCTAGAAATAAGACCCATTGCGTTAATGGTCATCCTTTCTCCGGAGATAATGTGCGCTACTCAAGCCAAAAAGGCGGGCGCAATATGTTCCGCAGATGCAGGGCTTGCGAGCGGAACGCTAAGCGTGTAAAGTATGGGCTAGCACCGGAGCCAACACCTATGACTCTGGGTAAATTGCTAGAGGAGTAATCATGTGGTATGGTAAGTTCTTCAAAGAAGCTCAGCTTGTAGGTTCAATCTTGATGGTCGAAGGCCCTGAGCGTGCTATTGTGCTTGATACTGAGGTTGAGTCTCTTGAGGAGGCTTGCCAGATCATGCTGGACATTCACAAGCAGGCTCCGCACTGCTCGCCGGTAGTTCGCAAGCGCCTGAAGAAGGTTTGACACATATAGTTGATGTTGCTAGAGTAGTTATATCGAAAGAAAAACTACTGAGGAGATCAGCTAATGTGTAATGCACCGCAGTGTGCTACGATCAAGAAGTACGGTCAGAACCAGCCTGAGGCACGTAGGGCTGATCAGGAAAAGCTTGAGCGAGTACTTTACAACCGTAACCCGAAAACCGACTAAGAAAGGCAACTCTTTTAGTATGCCTAGGACACCTAAGTATCGTTCCCACGAAGTTGGGGATGTAGTTGCAGCTATCGAAAGCATGAGCCCCAAGGAAGCCAAAGAAGCAATGAAGGCTATTCAAAAGGGCAATGTGCCGGGCATGAGCAGGAAGCAAATCAAGGCGCTTGAGAAGCCCATTAAGCAGCTCGAAAAGAGGCTTGAGGGTGGCGTTCAACTCGGTGCTACTGCTGCCGGTATCAAGGACTTCTTTAACAGCCACAAGGGAAATGCAGGTAAGGCTAAGCCTCCTCCCGGCCGTAGTTCCTGGTGGTGACTTATGCGTAAGACGTGTTCGGTATGTAATAAACCTATAGGGCCTTTTGGTCACGCATGTGATTACCCTGGGAAGTGATTTGAAAGTAGGGACAGAGGTTTCTGTCCCTACTCCTATTTAGACAGGAGTGCATTATGGTTTTGACTGATGTTACCAACAAGGACATGGAAGCTACTCTTGGTTGGTTCGAGAAGCTTATTGTTGCTATTGGTGATGGAATTATGGCTGTGGTAAACTTTCTTCCAGACGTAGTTCTCGGGGGAATTGTAGTTGTACTTATTATTCTTGCCATTTATCACCACATCAAGAACTAATGATGTTCAAGGTTAAGAAGACTTATCAGTACTTTGTGGCTTACACCTATAATTCGAAAGACAAGACCTCAATTAGTAATTGGCAGTTTGGCTTTACTAAGAGGCTTACTACAAATGCTGATCTTGAGGTAATTCGTAAGCATCTATGCGATGTGCATCAAGTAAATCATGTCACATTTCTTACATACCCGAAGTTGATGAGGGTTGACAGGAAGCTCAGGCGCAGGTAAGCTAACTTCATCACCTAGCGAAGGGGTCACTATGGAGCTGTTTGATGCCAGTATCCTGGCTAAGGAGCTTATCTCTCAGTACGTTCCGCAGTATCGATTCTCCTGGAATAGCCTGAAGACTAAGTACGGTGTATGCAGCTACAGCAACAGGACCATCTATCTGTCTCGGCATCTTACTCCGCTACGTACTGAGGCTGCTGTCCGTCAGACGATTATGCATGAGATCGCTCATGCCTTGACTCCTGGCGCAGGACACGGTATGCTGTGGAAGATTCAGATGCAGCGATTTGGGTATAAGCCTGAGCGTTGTAGTTCTGATGTAGTAGACAAGTCCAGTATCTCAAACTGGAAGGCTACATGCCCTGGCTGTGCTAAGGTTGTCTACATGGTTCGCAAGCCAAGAGTTGTTAAGTCTTGCGGCAAATGCGGTCATGGTAAGTTCAACCGTAAGTACATCTTGGAATTCAAGAAGATTTGACCGCCTCGGACGGTACTGGTAGGATGTGGAGAGAGTTTAACGATTCTCGTAGAAGCAGATGATCACCAGTACCGTCCGTTTTTGTTTTCTCAGAATGAGAGGTTAGCGCTATGGACACGACAATTGAAGGTGTGCGTCAGGTCTGGTATCGACAGACCTTGCTCGCTAAGCCAGTTAAGCCTAGTCGTTGCAGAGATTGCGGGGAGGCTATTCTTTTTGTCTCTTCCGATCGGAAGCATTCCTATTATCCTGTTGATGTCGTGCGAAGTGAAACTGAGCCTGGTAAGGTCGTTCCTCTAGTAGGTCAGAATCACCTGACTACGTGTGTCATCGCTATTCTGGAGCGTAAGCGAGCTACACAGCAACCCTCAACTGAGGTGCCTGCTGTCAAGTCTGATGAGCCAGCAGAGGTTAGAGTTACCTTGACACGCGGCAATGAGAGTGTTGCGGTAGTCGCATCGGGCAACAATAAGTCTGAGGCATCCGAGCACGCACGTGCTAAACTCGCAGAGTATCCTGGCTTTGAGGTTTCTCGCTGGGCTGTTGTGAGTTTGGCAAACTAACTAAGAAGGGTTACACTATGAACGAAGGCAGGCGTAATTGGATTATTGTCTGGATTGCCGTTGCGCCACTCATGATTATCAGTTGGGTTTTCTGGCTGATCAGGCTTCCGTTTACCTGGTTTGTCAAGGGTGTTGAGAAGGTCTGTTCGTGGGTTGACAACAAGGTATCCAACCGTTAGGGTTTAGGCATGACAAGGTATTGGTACTGGGTAGTTGCATCGCTAGACAGATCTACGCTAGCGCTGGAATTGGGATTCGATGATCCTATTACAACAGCTGAGCAACTTAACGAGATTGCCATTCATGTTAAGAAGCATTTTAACATTGAGTTTGGCAGCTGCGTAGTCACAAACTTTATTTTTCTCAGGACCGAAGTTGTTAAAGACGGTGGACAACCTAGCTAGTATGTAGTAAGCTTCAAATCATCAAGTAGCCCGCTAACCAGCTAAACCGTGGGCCCACCGAGGAGCGATCCTTATCGGGTGGGTAGCCGAGGCCGTGCTGCGCTGGATACAGTCTGGTAAGCTAGTCAGGCCGAGCTACTTGTGGTTTGTGGTAGAATCTAGTAAGTTTTAATCAAGTCAAGCAGCCCGCGCACCACGCAGCATTAAGTCTGTGGATTTCGGCCAGCCGGTGAGAGTCGGGCCGGGCTACTTGACAGCACGAACGCAACCTGATAGATTACTTCCACCAGGGCAACAACGCCCAAACAAACGAAAGAGGAAAACCATTATGGCTACTGTTACTAACGTTGTTCTGCTTGACTCCCTCGACGAGCGGATCAAGAGTGGCGTTGAGACTGTTACCTTCTTCGACCCGATGACCGGTCAGGAGATGGAGATCGAACTGGGCGAGGCTAACCGTAAGCACTTCACCAACCACATCGAAAAGCTTCAGAAGTACATCGATGCTGCCCGTAAGGTTGAGGCTGCCCCTAAGAAGGCTGTTGCCGCTCAGAAGGGTAACCAGAGCGTTATCCGTGAGTGGGCTAAGGCGAATGGCTTTGAGGTTGGTGACCGTGGTCGTATCAAGGCTGACATCGTTGAGGCTTACCACAAGGCTCAGGTCGTGCCGACTCAGACTGTGATCCCCGAAGCTGAGACTAAGGCTGAGGAGATTGCAGTTGAGATTGAGCAGGCTCGCACCGAGGAGCCCGTTAAGCTTGTCGAGGTGTCCTCTGAGGCTCCTGAAGCTGAAGTCAGCGACAACGAGCAGGCTATCGCTGATGCCCTGGCGTCCATCAAGGCTGAGGTTGTCAAGAGTGGCGCTAGCGAGTAAGCTTTGAGCAATAGGCAAGCACGGGTAGAGCGTAGGGCAACTGAAAGAAAGGTTGCCCGCCTCGCACAGGAAATTAAAGACAAACGCATTGCAGAACGTGATAGGCTCAAGAAAGAATTAGCCAGTATTCCTACAGTTAAGCCTAAAAGAAAGTCCTAATATGCTTCTTGTATTAATGGTCGTAGCCTATTGGCTTGGCTCAGTTGCGGGCACATCATGGTTTATTATGATTGCTACGGGGAACCTGCATCATCTCAATGCCTACGTGCCAGCACTCAGCTATTCAGAAGTTTTCTCAGCTATCCTTTGGCCTAGCCTGGTTATTCTGGTAGTATCCGTGGTGTGGCAAATCATTACAGCTTCAGATTGACGTACGTTAGACCAGTATGGTAGCCTGCCTTACACAGCAGGCGAGAGCATCGATGCTCTCCTGGTCACAATGCTTGCCTCACGGCTTGACAGACATCATAATGACAACTTGGAGGTAGTACATCATGACTTTCTTCGAAATCCTCAATGAGATCTTCAAGGCGCACCGTAGCGGCGACATGGTGCGTAAGCACATTCTGATGGAAATGCTCGATGATGTTGAGCCGACTTACGCTGACACCCTTGACAGGATCGAATATGCCAGCTAGGCTGTAACCTGAAAGACCTGCTGAGCTAGCTCGGTAGTGTGGGCGGGGGAGTGGATTCCCATAGTGGGATGATACCTAGATCCGTGGCCCACATCCAATTTTCCTGAAAAGGATTATGAATAGTGCCTCACAGTTTACGCGCACCTAAAGTGAGAAAGTATTTACTGGAAAAGTACGGTCCTGTTTGCCAGATTTGCCTTGAGTGGAAACGTACTGGTAGGGTAACGCTTATCGATCTTACAATCGATGGCGGGCCGCTATCGTATTCCGTTGACCATAAGATTGCTCGCGCCGATGGCGGGCCGAATACCAAAGAAAATATGCAGCCAGCACATAGGTTGTGCAATGAAGTTAAGGGCAGCAGTATTGACAATAGGCTAGGCAATATGCCTAAGATGCCGAGACGCAACACAGCGCCGCCACAGACAATCATCCGTGGATCTGAGTTGCGCTACACCTCAGCTAGTGCTAAGCTAGTTTCAGCTTAAGACATTCACACCTAGAAAGGCGCAACAATTTATGGTACCTACTAATTCGGATAGTAAAGAGATCATCTCTCCTCTCCTTCCAAAGAAGGAAACTAAGTGACTGACTATGCTAGGCTCAGCCTTGACGCACTCAAGTTGAAGGCTGCTGATCTGAAGATCAAGGGTCGCAGCAAGATGAATAAGGCAGAGCTTATTGCAGCTATCGAGGCTACTCAGCCTCTTAAGGCTGAGTCTGTCGTCGATGCAATTGTTGCCGGTATTCGTAACGACCGTGAGGCTCGTAGCAATAAGGGCCGATCTGCTGGTAATGCATCGCCTAAGACCAAGAAGATGCACCCTGACACCAAGGCTGTACAGTATCGTCTGTCGCGTGGTAGTATGACTGCAAAGCTTACTCCTAAGCAGTCTAAGCGAGTTCGCAAAGCTGAAGCTAAGTTCTACAATGCTCAGCGGTACAACGTGTGTACTGGTATGGGTGCCAATAACTTCACCTACGCCTAAGGATTGAGTACAATGGCTAAGGCCAGTCGGCGCAAGTTTCTTTGTCTTGATTGTGGTATTGACACAGCTCGAAACAATGAGCTGTACATGTTGATTAATCAGACATGGGCGTTGACTGGCCTTAGTAAGTTTGGTATGCTCTGCGTGCTCGACGTTGAACGTCGTATCGGCCGTAAGCTGGTAAAATCAGACTTCAACGCTAGTTACCTCAACGACTTGCGGACAGCCAGCAAGAGTGCTAGGCTGATCAGCAGAATGACAAACCAAGGAGAGTAAATCATTATGGGTGGAATGCACAGCCTCTACGATACCCCTGAGCAGTGGATCGGCCGTCAGGTAACTTATAGCGGCGTCAACCGTCCTGAGCTTGCTGGGCGAAAGGGAAAGATCGTTAGTTTTAGCAAAAACTCCAACAACATCACCTACGGTGTAGCCTTCCCGGGGCACCCTAAGATTGAGTTTGGCTCAGAGTGGGCCTGGAAGTTGGTCCCACAGAGCGAAGCTGACCAGACTGCGGCACTTGATGCCTTGCTCACCGATGCTGCGGGTGGTAAGCTTCAGGTAGCTAAGAAGGAAATCGAACGTCTTGAGGAACGTATTGCGGAACTTCGCATGTTCGTCAAGGTTCACGAGTCTCTGTGATTCTGCCACGATTGATGGCAGGCGTAGTATTTTTGGTGGTAGGGTGGGTTATTGCACAGTTTCCAAGTACTTGGATTCCAATAGCTCACCTTATTCCATTTACTGCGCTAGCTATATTCGTTTACGGTGTCTACAGGGTATGGAAGGCTTAGATGTTTACCAAAGGTAGTCGAGTAATAATCTCTCGCCCGATAAAGGCATGGGGAGACTACCTTAAAGGTAAAACAGGAAAGCTAATTACCGTATCTAAGACGCAACGTCATGCTACTATGGTGCTAGACGGTGACCCTCTCACAGAAGAGATGTGGGTTGCTATTCGAGAATTGGATTTGCTGTGAGTATCCTTGATTTGACAAATCTAAGTTATTCAAGGTCTGCTTATGATGTTGATCCTGCTGAGCTAATCGCTAACGCTGAGACTCAGCTCTACGGGCATAGAGTAGACTTTGATTCTATGGTTGGCGTTGGGCTTAGTGGTCTGTTAGTATTGCCCTTGCTGGCTAGACATTTCGATGTACCTTTTTTCGGCTGTCGAAAGCGTAATGAGCCTAGCCACAACAGTTTGTTGCCTCAAGGTGGAGGTAGGATTGGGCAAAAGTGGATTCTGATAGATGATGCTAAGGTGACAGGTAATACTGTCGCTAAGGTGCAGCGTACTATTTCTCTCGTAACACGTAAACACAATTTCAAGACCACCTATAAAGGTGCCTACTTTTATAACAGCTACGCTAATACTCCTGGCGCATTTCAAGGGCCTGAGGACGACGCTAAGCAATCTTCTTTGCAGCGGTATACTGATGATGCAGGCAATGTTAAATACATTCCTAGCGACATGTATTTCCGAATTAAATCTGTGTTTGATGTCTACGCTCCTGATCGTACTTGCGTAGTAGATAAAACTATGGAACACTTCAGGCGAACAGACTACCGAGGATGGGGCCATGATCAGGTACTCAAGATCGTGGAGCACCTAGACAGAGTTGCATCCTGACGTCGTATCGTGTAGAGTTCTTCTTACCAGCTCACCTGACAAGAAAGAGTCGCTATGTATCTTGCTATTGTTCTCACTGCTGTTGCCTGGATTTCTTGGGTCGTGAGTATCAATTACTCAAATAAGGATTTCAACATTCGCAATCTGCGAGTCAAGTTTGTTTCTCATCTGGTGTCTATGCTTGCTGTTGCTATTCTCGCATCTCTTTGCCTCAGTAATGCCTTGAGTGTCGATCACTCCATTTTCGTATCCTTCGCGGGGTATGTTATTGTTCTCGGGTACTTGGGTGTGCGGCTGAACGGCATTATGAATCAGTTTGATGAATTGGAAAGCAAGCCCATCATTTAATCAGTAAGGATGTCTATTATGGCAGAAAAGAAGCCTAAGGCTGGTTTTTGGCCGATCGAGGATCGTGCTAAGGCAATGGAAAAAGAAGCCAAAGTTGGAAAGGTCAAGAAAACAATTCTTGACTACCGTAAGCGCATTAAGAGTTGATTTAGCCAGGCATTAGGATTGTCTCCTAATGCCTGGCTACTTTCGTTGTTGCGCTACCTTGACAGCTGTGCTAGGCTCTAGCCATACCAACTGAGAGAGGTAACCATGGGCGACAACACAATCGATCCTGCCGACATTCCTACCATCCGGCACATGCTGGAAGACTACGGCGTGGATGACTACCTGACTCCGGCGAACTTTGAGAATCTGGTAGCCTCACTGGAGGAGCGAGAGAGCATCATGATCAAGGAACTTGGTCCTGAAGTCTACCGGCTAGGACTTGACAGGATCATCTCAGAGCACTAAGCTACATGAATAAGGCAAGCACAGAAACTAAGAAGCTTGCACAGGATAGAGCTAATTGATATATTTCTGATTTAGACATAGTTCACCTCCCACTCATATCTTACTGTCTTGCTACATTATATTAGGTGTGCAGCAATACTCTATTTATACTCTACTGTGCAAACTTTTATGAACGGAAAACTCTCTTGAAGATTCTAAGATTTATCCTCAAACATTGTGACATTTGTGGTAATGTATTCAAGGCCGGTAAGTGCATCAATAAGCTCTGTCCTAACAGTTAGGATGTTACTGTGGTTACCTTGACAGTAGTTCTCTCCAACCGTAAGCTGCGAGAGTCTTTTGAAGTCAGCGCCGAAACTGCCCGGGAAGCTAGAAACCTGGCTTTCTGTATCGCCGGGCGAGATTTTGCTGATCTGACTGTTGTCAAACTTCAGCGTAAGCGCTAGGATTTTGTCATAACTAATTTTTGGGAAATCAGCAACCGATAGAGGGAGTCGCTATGAGCCAGGGTGTTCGTCCGCTGAGTGTTATTGCTCTTGATATTCAGAGCACGTGGGGGACCAAGGTCAACTTTGCTGCCAAACCTTATCTTGCAGCTATGCTCACGCTTGACAAGATTACTGACACCTACTACGCTGACAGCGCACGTAGCGTTGTTCGCTACTTTCTCAGCAATGCGAACTATTGGCGAGGCGACGACGCGAAACGTATTAAGGCTGAGCTGAAAGCTTTGCTTGCCAACTAGAACTTGATCTGCTAGGCTCCATCTAACTTAGAGAAAAGAGATTATCGATGCGACTTATTACTTGGTCAACTAACCTCGCTGGTGAGCCAGTAAACCTCATGGACAACACAGAAGTTGAGGTCTCCTCGTTCGCCGAGGCTACTGCTGTCCTCGCCAGTAATCTTGCTGAGACTGCATCCGATGATTTCCTTCACGATGCCTTGAAGCAATGGTTTGATTCTGGTAAGATCGAAAAGCTGCCGGAGGGCGGCGAGGTTTTCTGGAATGTCGAGCTTGACGCGACGGAAGACAAAGGCTAAGCTTTACCTATAAAAGCAATAAGCCGGGGCGACGGTTAAAGTAGTACTCGAATTCTTTAAGATCCTGTCGCTAAAGGATCGGGCAGAAATAGTAGTACTCGAATACTGCTCTCATAACAGACCATTTAATTTCTCTTGAGAGGTAACGCCTTGCGTAATAAGAAGTCTGTTGGAGCGCTCGCCGCTATTGCAGGCATGAGTATTGTTCTGCTGCTGTCGGGTTGCGGAAGCACACGACAGATTGATCCTGCGGACACTAAGTCCTGGCAGATTACGGGTACCTCATGGTATGCTTTCTGCGATGGGCGAAACGCCTTTATTTGGGTGCCTAGCCGTACAGACAGCGACCCTGATGAGCTTGAGGCCGTGGTTTACGATCACTGGCGCTGCATTAAGACTGTTGACATCAACCCGGGCTCAAGCCCTAGTGTTGCACCGAGCAGCAAGCCAGATGCTGATCCTGATGGAATCATCGACGACAACGACGATTGACAGCAGTAAGCGTTTAAGGTAAGTTAACCGCAACAACCTAAATCAAGGAGAACAAAACAATGGCACGAAAGAAGCCTGTTACCCGTACCCGTCAGGTTAAGAAGACCCGTCGCAACTCTGCTGGTGAGACTGAGGTTTATTACGACACCGAAAGTTTTACTGAGTATGTGACCGACACGTCGTCTGGCTATGACTCCGGCAGCTCTAGTGGAAGTTCTGATTACGGATCTTCCGGCGGATACAGCGGAGAGTAAGTGATAAACGTTCTGCCAGGGTCTTAACACCTTGCGTAGACTGACTGAGCTAATAGGTAGCGCCAATTCGTTAAGGGATTGGTTATCAGGTTCGAACCCTGACAGTTAGCTTATCCCATTGATGTATAAGCATCCCTTAAGGGTGAAAGCATATTCTGATCTATAATCAGGATTGAGCGGAATTAACCGCATGGGGCAAACTCGCCAGTTAGTCTAACAGAGTACCTTCCGGAGGGTACGTAATTCTGCTAGACTCTGTGCGCGGCCCTTAGCATGAAGGACAAATGCACTCTGACGGTAAATCAGAGAGATACAGGTTCAAATCCTGTAGGGCCGCTTTTATGGTAAAATAAGGAAGGCTACTATGGGTCAACGTAGAGGCGGAAGCAACAATCAGACAGGTTCAGCAGTAGGGCAACAAAAGGGCAGTAAACTTGACAGAACTTGCCCCGTCTGTAATGCTAGACCTAATCAACGTTGCTTCAAGACAGGATCTAACAACTACGGTGAGACAATGAGTCACCAACACCCGCAAAGGTAGGTTAGAATATGCCAGGTAGGCACAGAGAGAAATATCAAAAAGAGCACCCTACTCCTGTTGCAGAACCTAGGGGTAAGAAGTACGGTACTAGGAAGGAAAAGCCAACCCCACCATCACCCCTTACTGATCGTGAAGGCGAATACGATAAGTAAGGCAGTTGACAGCGTTCGGTAGGCAGTATAGGGTCTAGTTATTAAGTCAAGCGCTGGTAACTAGACCCTATAATTTTAGGAGAGTTGCACATGTTCCGTATCGGTGATAGAGTCAAGCTCGTTAACGACTTCAACAATGAGCCCGGCATCATTCCTGCTGGCACGATGGGGGTTGTTCGCTCGTTCTCTACTGAGTATGTTGTTACTGAGTTTGATGATGTGAGCGATCTTGAGCCACACGCTCAGATCAATAACGCTGAAGGCGGATTGTTTATGTTTGCTCACGAAATTGAAAAGGTCTGAGAAAGGTAACACTATGTTCTGCTTGGATATTTGGTTTGTCAGTCGCCCTACGCCTTTGCAAATAGTCTTTAGCGATGCAGAGACCCGCGATAGTGCATTCAACGTACTTAGCGAGTTAATGCAAGATCCTAAGGCTGTATGGCAGAATCATAGCCATACGATCCGCCTGAGTGCTGTATCGAATGTGGTTAGAGGCTTGACACCCTGATTTTCCTCTGATAGTGTTTCTCTCATCAGCAGGTCAGCACACAAGGAGATAATCGTTATGGCTAGTCATGGTGCCGCATACGATCAGACCATTCTCGACTTGGAAAACTGCACTCCTTTCCAGCGACGTGGTTATGGTCTTTCTCTTGTAACCGGTAAGTGGAGTGGGTCGGGTAGGTTGCAGGGTGATGCTCTGAAGGAATACTACGGAGCTGAGGATATCGCCTATACTGCTCTTAGCTATGGCACTCCGATTGCGTGGGTTTTGCAGGACGGAAACGTGATTGTACCTGAGGATACCTACAGCACAACGACCAGCCAGCATCAAAGGATGTGCCGAGAACACCTCAATGTGTTTGGTCGTCCTGTGAAGTAATTAACACCCCTGAGAACTTGACACTGAGTTCTCAGGGGTGTTAGTGTTTACCCATCAGCAAGACAACGAGCTAGGGAGTCACTATGGAAACCACCAACGAGCTGTCTCGCTTCGACCAGCTGGTCGGTAACGGACATGAAATTGTCGCTACGGCTATGGTTGAGTACGGTGTTGACATTCTCGCTGTTGTCGATGAAATCGATGCTAAGATCTCTCACAACGTGATCGGGTTCAACAACCCTGATGCTCTCTGGTATCTTCACGCAAATGCATTCGCTCACCAACTGGCGAATAAGTACGACACCACCTTTACGATTGCCGCTGGCATTATCTCTGCGGTTTCTCCGCGTATGCCCTGGCTGCGCAATAAGCGAGTCGCTGAATCTATTCTGAAAAACTTCCGTAAGTACGATAGCCTTTCCGCTCTTGATGCCGCTAAGGCTATTAAGTTGGGTATGGGTGCTAACGTTGCTATGGCTATCAAGATTGCCCGGGGCGAAAGCATTTCTGATACCCTTACCGGAACTAAGCGCCGAAGCTTTTACAACAACATCGTTGAGCCGTTGACCGGTATTGACTCGGTTACCGTCGATACTTGGATGCTTAACGCCTTTGTCAATGCATGTGGTATCACCAAAAAGGATGCCGAAAAGTTCGTGCGAGCCAACTACCGAGCGCTTGGTGGCACGGGTGCTGGCTACTACGTGATGGCTGAAGCTGTCAGAATGGTTGCTCAGGCTCACGATGTACCCGCCAACTTTGTTCAGGCTGCCTATTGGTGCGCGGTTAGTGGATCGGCTGATGGCGGCCGGTCGGACATCAGCTGAAATTAGTTGTTGACAGTGCTTGGTTGCCCTGGTAGTGTTCTTCACATCAGGGCAACCAAGCACTTAGCGAGAGGCAAGAAAATGAAGAAAGCTACTCTTACGGTTTCCCTCTCCACCAATCCCGCTACCGCCCACATCGGCCCGTATTTCGCTGACTTGCGAGTCGGTAAGCGACAGAATACTAAGGTGGGTAGTGTTGCCGAAGTTCGCGATTACATCAAAAAGGCAAAGATGTCTGCGGAAGCTTTTGGTATTGAACTTGACATCACGGATGAGACCCTGAACAATGAGTTCACCGCTAAGGGCGGCATTCCTGACTGAAAGATCTTTATCGAGTAGGGGTTGACAACTGATTCCTACTTCGGTAATGTTCGTTTAGTCAAAACAGCACAACATGAAAGGCACCACATCATGTCGGTTATCCTGAAGGCTCACTGCAATTCCGCTCTTGCTTTCGGCGAGGTTGTGGATATGCCGTCCCCAAACACCTATCGCGTTGAGCTAAGTGATGGTAAGGTTGTGGTGGTACATGATTCTCTGATCAAAAAGTTCTACATGTGAGCTAGCTCACCTTGACAGGATGCCAGTCAGCTACTAGAGTTTGTTTCATCACCAACCGAGAGGGTAAGAAAATGAAGCTCACCTTTGACACTGAGGCTCAGGACATCGTGCCCGGTCAGGTCTACACTGACGGTAAGATCGTTTTTACTGCTCACCGCGTCGCCCCGATCACTCTGACTGCTATGGTGGTGGTTACCCGTACCGGTCGGCGCATCCTGACCTCCAACACCACTAAGGTTGCCCCGATCAATAAGTGACACAGCTCACAGTTTCTTAGCTTGTGCTTTGGGGCCAACTCGACTAGGGTTGGTCTCATTGCAAGACCTAAGAGATTCTGAGAGAAAGAGAATCCATCATGAGTATTGTTGGTCTCGCTCCGCACGGGGGTTGCAACTATGAAGGATGTAAGATATGCTTCCCTCACTTGCAGGGTAAGCTGCCCGTAACAGATAGAGATTATTACGACCGGGCTATGGAAATCCTTGCTGGTGCCAGACCACGTGATACTGAGTACATCGATGCTCTTGCGGTTGCTCGACACTGTGCTAAGCTCTTGCGTAACCGCTGATTCTGAGAGAAAGAGAAATCGCTATGGCTATCGTTATCAATCCTCACGCCGCTAAGTTTGTTGCCGGGCTCAACGCTAAGTGGCCTGCTTACGGCACCTTTACCGTCAACCCTGGTAAGAAGTATGATAAAATCGTTGTAGCGACTAAGCCTGATGATTCTGTCAGGGTCTATGCTTTCGTTGACCAGGATGGTAACGTCTACAAGGCAAACGGTTGGGCTGCACCCGCTAAGGGTGTTCGGTATGCTAGTGTGGAAGCTGCACTCCAACACGCGGACAGGTTCGGAGCATTTCTCTACACTGAGTATGTCAAAAAGATTTCTCAGCAGTAATTCTGAGAGAAAGAGAAACCATCATGGCAGTCGGTACGCTTGTGTGCTATAAGACTTACCCTGGCGAGGCAGTTGATCTTTCTATCGGTATCATCAGGGATGTGCTTGACGAAACGTTTCTGGTAGAGTGGGATGACGGTTACATAACTTGGTATGGTGCAGTCGCGCTGATCAAGGTCTAAGAAAGTTCTTGACAGTTTCCTCCTCACAGACTAAGGTTGTTCACATGACCAACGAAATGCTCATTCAGAACATGCTCACTGAGGTCCGTGACTTCAACGTTTCGATGATGGCTAAGGCACATGAGCTTTACCGGTCGATCGATGACCAGGACAGCGAAGAGTGGCAGACTGCATACCAGATCTTCCTTGACAGTAGGAAGGCAGCAGAGGAAGCTGAACGCGCACTGATGTACGGTATGCCTGGGGTCGAGTGATAGTGTAGGATCACCCTTATAGCTCACTGGGAGAGCACACAGCCCCGGCTAACAACCGGATTCTGGCTAGTGGTTAGGGCAGGTTCAAATCCTGCTAGGGGTACTTTTTAGACGTACAGTCTGCTATAGTCGCGGGTAGCCTTGTAATGACTGTGCCAGGGTGTTGACCAACCTAGGATAAGGTTGATGCCTTGAAATTGCCGCGGCCTAAACTTGCAAAATCAGTTTTCACCTGTTAGGGTTACGTAGCAAGGCGAGGGATAACCGAAATGTAAGGTTGGTTATCTTAAACAACAGCTTAGGCTCTCAACCTAGACCGTGCCTCGCCTTGCAAGATCAGCTTTCACCTGGTAGTGTTCTCCACATCAGCAACGACAAGCGGAAGGCAACACCATGAAGACTTACGCGGACTATCTCAACACCCTGACGGTCAAGGCTCTGCGCGAGATTGTTTCCCAGTTTGGCTACAAGGGTACCTCTAAGTTCCTTAAGGCTAAGTTGGTTGAGATTGTTGACATGGAGGCCGGGGTCGCCTACGATGACGCGGTGAGTGAGAACCGTAAGCGCGTCGTGACCAAGATCGCTGCCGGTGCTTCGCTCAAGCTGGGAGGATTCGACTCCAGCGCATTCACCAATCACGTGCTGCCTATCGAGCGTGTGGAGCGTAAGGTGAACAACTACATGCGTCAGAACAACAGCGATAAGCTTACTCCGGCTCAGTGGCGGCGTACCCGCAAGGCGATGCGTAAGGCTGGCATCAAGACCCTCAGTGAGTTGACTCTCACCTTCCCCTGATCTATCTTGACAGAATAGGAAACTGACGTGAAAATCACTCAGATGCTCTTTCCTGTCCCCACTCCTGCCCTCTACGTCGGTAGTATGGAAGAGTGGCATGGGGATGTTACGGTGACCGGCCCCTATCCTCACTTTGGCGGAGATCGCTGGCGAGTAGAGCTTCCTTGCGGTGAGGTGCTATGGTGTCCAAACCGTAGTTCGTTCGTCACCAACGATTGAGCTATCCTGTGACCTAGACCACACACCCTCATTTGCCTCACGGTAAAGGTGTGTGGTAGTGTTCTCCCATCAAGTCAGAACGAGTTAGGGAGTCACCATGACGGATACGCGAGCACACACCTTTGACTGCGACTGCACCAGCTGCAACGCTCAGGATGCCGCTACTCCGGTTGGTATGGATCTCTTCCGCAAGCCGACTGCCATCCGTAATATCACTCCGGTAACGACTCAGACGACCGGGCCGGTTCGTCACCTGAAAGCTGGTCAGCGAGTCGGTAACGGTCGGGTTCGCAAGATCAGCGACAAACAGGAGTGGTACATCAATAAGCTGATCAATGAGCGTGACCTGACTGACCTCAAGATCCTTTCGAATCAGACCATAGACCCGGATGAGATTCCCTACATGGGGTTGCCTGCCGCTAAGGCTCTCATCGAGAAGTTGCTCGGAATGCCCTTCAAGGGAACTGATTCCCCCGTTCCCGCTAAGCAGGCTATTCCGGGTTCCCCCAAACAGCAGAAACTCATTTCCGATCTCGCAACCGAGCGTAATCTGTCAGAATCAGATCTCGCGGCAATGGTCAAGATCTTCCCTAACGCAAGCAACCTGATTACGGCGCTGTTCAAGCTGCCTAAGCCCAACAAAGCTGATATGCTCAAAGAGGAAATCGCTAAGGCTACCGACAACGACGAATACATTCCGACCAAAATCATTCCTGGTTTCTACAAGGACAACAACAACGATGTGTGGAAAGTACAATTCAATAAGGCACAGACGGGAATGTACGCTCTGCTGCGCATTACCCCTAAGAAGTACGAATACACACCGGGTGCTATCAACAGCATCACTCCTGAGATGTTCGTCAGTCTCAATCCTCTCGATATCACGCTGGAGGAAGCTAAGGCATACGGTCGTAAGACTGGCTCCTGTTACATGTGTGGTCGGGAGCTGACCAAGCAGGAAAGCATTGATGCTGGTATCGGACCTATCTGTGCCGGTAAGTTCTGACAGAATAGGAATGGGAGGCAATGTCAATAAGCCCTCCCATTCTGCTAGAATCAGATATCAGAGGTGACTATCATAATGTACAAAGGATTAGCTCAAGAGATCACTATGTATAGCGAGGCTTGTAGCGAGGGAAGGATTACGGTAGAGCAATACTATTCATTGGTAGATCTGGCTATCGAATGGCATAAGCTGTTGGAGTCAGCACCTATACCGCGTTTTGTTCTTACTGCTCTAGCAAGGATTAATCACCGCAATTTCCGTCGCAGCCTTTCCCCAACCGTCCCTCAATCGCCTTCCACAAACCACTCTCCATCCTGATCCTCCCTTCACACTCCCCTTTAGCTGTTCTATAACACTCTCCACAACGAGTTACTGCGAGTAATAAAATAAAAACTGAGAGTGATGTCCAATATGATCTTGATACCTACACAGACACAACTCACTAGAGAGCCCGTTTAAGGCACCTGAGAGCCAATCTGAGCAATGTTTACCCCCTACCCTATGTCTCAGGTAGCAAAGGCTCTAATTAGCTCTCTAAAACCCTCTCTGAGCCGTTTGACATACTGGCTTTACTCGACTAGTGTTGGCACCATGGTTATTCGATGCATGTGGCTGGCATATGACATAGCCTTTCTGATCAACAATCTGCGCACATATGCCGTTCTCGGCTATGGATCTGGCGTATGTTTACGGAAAAGCGTTGACTCTCTGTGTATGCTACTGTCTTAATGTACCTACATCCTCGCCAGGTCAGAGCGTTTTGGGATGGCACCTCACACCTATAGACTAAGCCAGATGCTCACTCAAAGTAGTTGTTGACAACTTCAGCAGGCTCGACTAGTGTTCTTCCTATCAGCACAACGACCTAAGGGAGTCATCATGAAGCTCAAGACGTGGGACATGATCGAACTGTTCGGTACCACTCACGTTCGCATCCCGCAGAGCACGATGGCGGTTTGTGAGGCTACCCTCAACCCCAACATTGAGGTAACCGTGATCGACAACATCCGTCAGAGCATCACGTGTGACCGTTGTCTCACTACTCTCCAGAGTCTCCAGATTCCCACTAGCGTGTGACCTAGTTCACAGGATGGGGGTTGCAAGATCGGCCCCCATCCACTAGGGTTTGTGTTGTAAGGCAAGCGGGACGCGGTAGGCGACACAAACACCGGTAAGCAGAAGCAAGGCACAGGATGTCTTGGGGATGTAATCGGTGAAGAAAGCCTAGTAGTTCTCGAAAAGCAGATGATCGCTACTTTCCTCCGCTTGCCTTACCAGACAACCTCTGATAGTGTTTCTCTCAGAATCAGATACCGACGTAACCGCGCAATGCGGGCTAACACAACTGGTGAAGATTCTGACAGATTCAACTTGCACGGCAACCGCAAGCCTGGTAGTGTTCTCCATATCAGCAAGTCAACGAGCTAGGGAGTGCATCATGTCGGAAGCCCTGAAGACCTACTACAGCCTCAGCGCGAAGCTCCCCCGCACCAACTCGGTTCGTGCTGCCGCCGCCAGCTTGGTCCAGTCTTCCGCCATGGGCACCAACGAGGAGGTCATCCGCAAGGCGAACGGCTGGCTCCTCCAGGAAATCTTGGAAATGGGCTTGACGACCGATGACGGCTCGACTAGTGTTGACCACAACAGCAACGACAACGCCTCGGAGGACACCATGTACGCCGACACCCTGAACTCGAAGAACTACACCGTCAAGGCTCTGAAGGAGATCGCTAAGCGGATGGGGCTCAAGCGGTACTCGGCGCTCCGTAAGGCTGACCTGGCGAACCTGATCGCGGAGAACATCGAGATTCCGGTGATCCTGAGCACCGAGGTTGAGGCTGACATCGTGCCGATCAGCGAGATCATGGAGGCGGTCAAGGCTGAGCTTGCCGCTAGCACCCCCGTTAAGGCTCCTCAGATGGCCGCTACCGAGACAGATGCGGATGAGGATGCTCCCCTGACGGTAGAGGAGATCGTGACCGCCTACACGAACATGAAGCGCACGTGGAACCGTGCAACCGGCAAGCTTGCCCTGAGCCTGATGACCAAGCTGATCAAGATGCGCACTGAGGTCAAGGCCATGGGGTTCAACCCGGTGGCCGTGGGTATGGGTTACTCGGTAGCGTGACATACCTCACAGGATAGGGGTTGCATACGGTAGCCCCTACCTACTAGGGTAGTACCTAGATAGCTTACCTACACAGAATGGATACCCACCATGATCGCACGTATCATCGCCCTACTGCTCACCCTACTGGTAGCGGGTACCGTAGCCACCGCATGTAGCACCCCTGAGAGTGCCGTACAGACCATGGTCAGTGTCACCCCTACTGCTACCCCTAGCCTGCCTGTGTGTGTGGTGGAGGATGGTGCAGGGCAGGCACTGTGTATGTGGGATGCGCACAGGGCAGGCAATGGCATGGGTACTGATGTGGTCAGTGGTGACTGTGCTCTCACTCTCACACACGATGACATGACACAGGGCATGTGCCTCAACGTGCATCACGATGGGGTTGACGGGCCTGATGCGGTACGGGAATGCAATGACATTTACGAGCAGGCTAAGGGCAAAGTCAATTTGCTCGAATGTTATCGGGCAATGCTTTGACAATAAAAGAATGGTAATGCAATTGCACCGGAAAAGGGGAATGCGAAAAACACTCCTCAATTCCGGTGCAATTTTTTTTATGCCCGCGACAGCTGTTGGGATTTTTATAGTTAATTCCTACTAAACCGATAGGATATCCTCTGAGTTCTCCACAACTAATATAATACAGAACAGGGAGTTTCCAAGGAAACCAACCCTAAAATCTGCTGGAAACCTCAAGGAAACTCCCCTGGAAACGTTCTGGAAACCACCTTGGAAACTTAGCCTAAATAGCGCCAGAATCCTTCCGGTGTCTTCTCCAGTCTACCCTCTGACTGCATAGCGGTGAGCCTCTTACTGACCCATGATTTACCTCTGTCTGCCGTCATGGATTCCTGTATTTCCTTGTTGACGAAGGTAGTCTTTCCTTCGGCTTTCCAGGACTCCAGAATATTGTAAACCTCCGCAATAGCTGAAGCAGTCTCATAAGGATCTGTACCTAAATTCCCAGTAGTTTGCGCCTTGGTAGGAATTACTTGAGTAGGTTGTGCGGGACTCAAGTCTATAGTTTCTAGATCCTCCAATGTCAATACTTGCGTATCAGGTGCTACCGGCCAATCCTTTGTGGTGTCTCTGAATCCTCTGTTGGATCTCATTTCCTGCCAGGAGGTACTACCCGCAGCTACACTATCTCTATAAGCCTGGTAATCCAAACCTAATGCATCAGCGGTAATATTGTCCATAGGATACTCAGGATATGAATCCACATGCTGCTCTAGATTTCTTACATCTATCCAGTCACTAAGAAGCTGATGAGACGCTAGTCTCTGATCTATCCCAGCAGCCTCTAGATAGAAATGGCCGGGGAATCTATCCTGCCATAAATGCGGGCTAGCTCCCGATGAACGAGCATACTCCGATAACCCGAACTCAGCATCTCTTTTAGCTTTGACGCCGAAACACATATTACCGCCGAGGTTATAGCGAGCTGAGGTATTGATACGGTCAGCAGTAGCACGCTGAAGACTAAGCACAATAGTTATTCCAGCAGAACGAGCAGCCTCTAGAAGTTCGATCAAATCATTGACCTTAGCAAAACGAGCAGCCTCCTCCAGATGGAAAATCAAGAAGTTAAGACCGCAACCTGACTCCCAATGAGATAATCCTATGCTGGTAAGGTAATTAGTACGAGCCTCAACAGCATTGATGACAGCATCAATCTGTTTCAGACAATCATCCTCGGTCCAGGCGAACCAAGCCAGCTTAGAAGCCAGAGGCCCCCCTGTCTGCATACCTTTAGCAGGATCTCCATAGATGACAGACACCTCACTACGAGCCAATACGGTACCATAAATAGCCTGCCAAGCCTTTGACTTACCTGTTCCTGGCATTCCTACAGTAAGGAAATGCTGAGATGAGCCTCCATCTTTTCCAGCAATATAGATGACACCACGCTGACCTGTGTCATAAGTAGCGAATCCTACAGGAGCAACAATCGATTGACCAGGGTATTCTGGCCCCAGCCAAGGATTCTTAGTCTTAAAAGGATTCTCATCGAGAATAGTAATATCTACTTCACCTTCGATACCGGAATCTGTTTCTGAAACGTGTACTAGAGTACGAGGCTTACCAGCTATTTGAGCCATCTCGATAGCCTTACTCTTAGCATCCTCTATTCTTTTACCTAAGCTAAGTTTCATACGGTAGACAGCACCATTACTGGTTTTGTAGCTCTTTTCCTTGTTGATATGGGTAGATTCACCCAGACCGATAGCAGCAAAGGGATTCTCACTTTTAGTGCTGTTCTCGTTGTCTTCACCTCTGTAGGCCCACCTGCGAATACACCAGGATAAACCTAGAACAGCTCCACCGTACATGAAAGTATAGACCGTAGGCATACCGAACATCCACTCACCGAGATCCTGCCATACTGCAATAATCATCCATACGTGTACTAATACAGAAGTAACAGCAGCATGTACAGAAATGAAGTGATGAAATTGGTCTCTAGGTCGAAAAAGTTTCCAGGCTAATGCTGATAAAATCAGCATACTAACAACAATAATAATTGTCAGTACCTGACTAGCATCTACTGCGGAGGTATCCCCCCAATTCACCTGTGCCCATACACCTAATCTACTGATAACAGCCATGAGAAAAGCTAAACCCGCCCCGATGAGCATAGCAATATACGGTAAAGCTTTACCGAACAGTGCGTATTCATCATCGTAGCGGGTTACGTTAATGTTTCTTGTTGCCACAGCGACTCCTGTCTTATTGTCCTCTACTCTAGAGAGCATAAGAGTCAGCATAGCACGATTATTTCTTAGTGTGCAACTATCTGTCTTTGCGAGAATCCCAGGCCACGGAAGCTATAAGCCCACAAATTACCCCAGAGGGTAGGATTCCTATTAAGGTAAAAAACCAATAAAAGGAATCCGTTAGACCAAGGTAGATGCAGAAGCCTATGACTATCGCAAAAATGCAAGTCAAAATAGAGAACCCTGCGAATATTAAGTTTTCCATGTTACACTTTCTGTCTGGCTCTATGTACAGCCTTGTACATAGAGCCGTATTGAATGTCCGAACCCTTGACAATTCTTGCCCAGGACAAAATAGTATTGATGTCCAGTTGACCATTCTGTACACAGATCTCTGCGATTTTTGCCAAGGACATGGTTGGCTCTCTGGGAAGCCAGTCGGGAAGGATGACTAGTTCACCCTCGTACACAACATCATCGATGTCTTGTTCTGTTCTTGGCATGACAAGTTCTGTCTTTTCAACAATCTGTACATTGTTAGTCGCTGTCTCAGACATGTCCAGCTGTGGGATGTCTATAATGTCTTCTTGTACGACAGCCTTCCCAACAAAAATGGCATGTCTATCCTCAGGAATGTCAAGCTTGTCAGCGGCATCTACCAGGCGTTTCTGCATAGAAATACTCATCAACTGCCATGTTTGTTTACGATACCTAACCCATGTCAATATTCCCACTCTTGGCAATCTTGGCACTAGTGTACCAGCTGTGCGGCGTTGCTGCCTTGTCATGAAGGACAACATGACCTTCAACATGACACCCGCAATAACAGGAGCAGCCCCAAACATGACCATGCCAACAATTCCGTAGTCATTGACTAGAGCATGTTGTACATTGATGTAAACACTTGTCAGGACAAAAGTAAATGCCCACAACTCAGGCCAGACACCGCTGTCGTCTGTCTTGGCATATTCAATAGCCATCATGCCAAGCCAAATGGCACCCAGGTCAAATGCTAAGGATACACCGGCGGACAAAAGCCAAGGAAGGTCAAACCCATTAGTTGCCAAGTCGGTCATAGAATACCAAGACATAGACAAAGCAATGACAACAACTACAGCAAATAAAATCCAGTGATACCATCTGATCATGCGGACTCCCTAATAACTATCATTTTGCGCTAGAGCTACACCTCGATCTACACCTTCGGCATATGCCTTGTCCAATTCTGTTTCTAGTTCTGTTATTCTCTCTTCAAGGTCTTGGATTTGCTGATCGTATTCTTCTTCCATCTGCTCCTGCATAGAAGCCTCGCCATCTTCAACACCGAGTTGATAAGCAGTATCACGCTCATTATCGATTCTGTCAGAATACTGAGCAACAAGTACTTCTAGCTTTTCCAGCAGCCATTTACGATCAATACTTAATGGCTCTGACGGATTTTCATCTATCAGAGCCATAACGTCTTCTGCAAATTTATAAGCAGTATTATCTTGAGTAGTCATCTAGCCAGCATAGTGTTCAATGGGGGCTATGTCAAGCCTGAAAAGATTTCATAGCGTCTAAACTCATAGCAGCAGACGTAGGAGGTACTATTTGAGGCTGAGGTTCTACTATTGCTCCCGCAAATGCCTCACCAACAATGGAAAAAGCCATTTCTAGGCTCCTCATGGGGTCGTTAAGGGCTAACTTAGTCTGCAACTCCCACATAATCTTCATAGCCTTCAATAATTGCCCCAAATTAAGCTTACTAGCCAGCATTTGACGCTCAGCAAGAGCATTTCCTTCGTAACAGGAGGTAATTCCCGCCTTCAGCAGCATAATATCCTTGATAGTTTCGATGATTCTGTCTGCAATTTCATCAGAATTAACGTAATAAGCAGTCTCTTCGAGCTTTTTCAAGGCCGAAATAGGGCCTCCTACGGCACTCAGCAACAATGTTGGCCCAAAATCAATATTCCCGTGAAGAAGGTTGTATTGCTCTACAGAAGTAATTTCTGCTAACCACACCTGCTCCAAAAGCATTAAACTCTCTCTAAATGAGCCCTCAGAGCGCTGGGCTATGAGATTAACAAGAGAATCATCGATATTAATACCCTCTTGCTCGATAACATAGGTCAAACGGCTTTTCAAATCCTCTAATGAGGCTCTTTTGAAGAAATATCTATCGCATCTATGCCTGATAGCAGGCTCAAGTGCCTGAGGTTCTGTCGTGCAAAGAATAATTATTACATTTTTAGGAGGAAACTCCAACAAATGCAACAAAGCATCAAATGCTTGGTCGCTGATGGAGTGTACCTCATCGATAATAACTACTTTATTTCCTGCTGAGGAGTAGTTGAGGTTCCTTTTCAACTCTCGAATAGCGTCTACGGAGCCGTTGGAGGCTGCATCGATCTCGATGACTGCTGGATGCCTGCCTTCATGTACCTCCTGCGCGCCCTCAGAATTAATCTGAGAGGCTACGATGCGTGCCATGCTAGTCTTACCTACCCCCGATGGGCCGGTAAATAATAAAACCTGTGAGAGCTTGTCTTTAGCAATCATGGCAGACAGAATAGCGGCAGTAGCGTGCTGACCTACGACATCCTTAAACTCTTTTGGCCTGTACTTCAAGGCTAGTGTCATTTAAATCTCCTAAAATGAAGAAAGCTCTACTCAATTGAGTAGAGCTACTATCACTTCTGCTTGGTTTCAATATCCTTTGCAGATACCTTGCGATCCTTATTACCAGAATAACCATTGCCTGTCTGCGGGCCACCATGACGAGGAATATGCCCATCCTTTGTCTTAGCGGTCTTCAACTGATCCTTGTGCTTACCAGCCACTTAATTACCTTTCGTTGTACCGGCTACCTGGAGTGGTGTTATTTGTGTTTTTAGGCTCTGTAGCCTTACTTCCTTTGCTTTGCCTGGTAATTCCCCCAGGCAAACTAACTCCACAATAATTAGATTTCTTACGTTTAACGCCCATGTTCCGCGACCAGGATTCGAACCTGTACCTCTAGATTATCAGTCTAGTATGCTAACCCATTAGGCTTACTTAAGGCTCCGGCGACCTCGTTTTCAGCTTACATCATCGCGGATAGAATTGCTAGCCATGGTGCCTTCCTGCTAGCTGTAGACCTTACAAGACCCGATCTCGTATGTCTACTGTCTGCGGCCAGACAACAGAGCGTCCTTAAAGACGGGTGTTATACATTCCATAATGTCGGGTAGTATGTTCAGGACTCATCCCTACCTGAACTGTGCGGGCCTCCTACTCGGCCTTCCGCTTCGGTGGACAGTTTAAAGTTTTATTGAAAGGTCGTCATGAACTGACAATTTATCGACCTCGTGGAATCAGCGGAATTCGAACCCACATCTCCGGCATTAAATCCGGCGTTTTATCCTTTTACACTTTTAAACTATGACCCCAGGTACTAGTTTTATATGAATACACAACCTTTTAAGGGCATGTAACTCTGGACTTTACGTGTATCTTCGTAAAACTAGCAAAAACGGAGCGTGCCAGGTAGAGGAATCGAACCCCATAGACCTTGCAAGGTCAGCGTACGTCATTACTTCGCGCGAACTAGTAAGAGCGGTATGCAGCCTATGCACCTTGTAGGTTCTTGATACTCAAAAGTATCCCACCAGGCCCGGCTAGATTTGTTAATTAGTGCATGGTTTTTACATGATAGTAAAGGGCATCCTTGGCGGCCTTACGAGAGTTTTTATTGTAAGCCAAGTTAATCGTCAGGCCACATTGAGGGCATCTTGCAGCCCATCTTTTTTGCTTTCTTGTCCAATAATCAGAATAAGCTCGTTTAATAATAGTGCAGTCAGACATAATGTTTCCTTTTTAGTTTAGTATCAGGCTCGTCACCTACCTGACATGGTTGCCCTCCTATTACCGCGCAACTTCTCTTCTCGCACCAAATGAACGCGATATCTCAGACGCATTCGGCTGTAGCCTTGTTCACTAATGCCTTATGAGGGCAGTCAAACATGGAGATATACTCGGCTTAAGCTGACCCACAAGGATTCGAACCTCGATAGACAGTGCCAAAAACTGTCGTCCTGCCGTTAGACGATGGGTCATCGTATTCTTAATCCCAGGTCGCATCTATTTTCATAGAATTACCTCTCATCATTTACACTCACACTGCTTCCAATGAAAGTTAGTGCCCAGACCTAAAGCAGGGCAACCCTTTTTATGCTTTAACTGATGAGTCCTAGCGGTACTCATGGGTCGTTTTGCTCCATCAGATTCTACTGCTGCTGGCCCCTTACTCTTTTTCACGCTGCCTACCCAGGATTCGAACCTGGACTAAGAGAGTCAGAGTCTCTTGTGCTGCCAATTACACAAATAGGCATTGCAGTTAATTTGTTTTTCAGAGATCCTGTTGGTTAAGGGGCGTGCCCGATTATCTCTGTCGGTTAAATTAACAAATATCCGAGGCGTGCCACAGATGGGATTCGAACCCACAACAAACAGTTTAGGAAACTGCTACTCTATCCTTTGAGCTACTGCGGCAAGTGTGAGGGAACCTGAACAAGAAGGGTAATCTCAACCACATTCCGGCTGCCATCCTAAGGTCAGCGAAGTCCTTGCTCCCTCACATCAACTACATTACATCATCTTGCTGCACTTGTCAACCTTGACGCACATGAGTTAACACTGTATCCCAGAAATCTTCAGGAGGTAGAGTATTATAAGGATTGTAGTCCTCACCCAGAGCGTCTGGCGTTAGGTAAATTAAACCAGCTCTACGCCTGCGTGTCAAGGCCAGGACATCATCTAGGTGAGTTACACCATACACTATATGCCAGAATCGACTTGAGGGATAGTTAATCTGCCATGGCGCAGGTGTATGACTTGCATAATCTGCTTCTGAGCCTTCAAAAGTAGAAATAGCATCACCAGCAAGCATATAAGATTCATCAGGAATGGTACCACAGTTCAAAATTACTGTATTTGCTCCTGATGACCCATTGTTTAAATCACCGATCCTGTTACGCAAATCAACATAGAATGGCTGCTTACTCTTTTCTGAAGAGACCTCATCGAAGAAAATTCCATCTACTTTGTACCAGTTGATGTACTTAACTACTTCAGCCATAATAGCTGTCTTGGTTTTGTTCGTGTAAGAAGTAGTTACATAACCAACTATCTTAATGCCAGCCGCCTGAGCACGTTTGACTTGAGTAGCCCATTCAGCAGACTTTGTAGTTCCAGGGCTTGATGCAGGATTTAGCACAGCATATTTTACATAGGGTGCATCAGTTTGCATACGTTCCCATTCTGCATCTGGATTATTTTGCATCCAGGTAGCATAGAAATAGGCAGGAACTGCAATTCTTTGTACGGCATCACCGTATTCAGTCGTCATGGTATCTCCACTTCAAATAAAGGGCGCAGCAGCATAAATAGTTTTCAGACCATCAAGACCTGCCTGCTTAGGGTTAAGTGTTCCCCAGCCATCGTTGGAATTAAAATAATTAAGCAACACAAACTTACCTGTAGTTGATTCCCTATTAATTCTTTGGATTGCTGCTGGAACTGTTTTAATCCACGTAGCCTGGTCATTGAGGCTCATGGGAGTACCCCATTCTGCCACAATGATGCCCTTAGATTTAGCTATAGGCCCAAGATCCTGGTCTATCCACACCTTAGCTCTGTTAAAAATCTCATAAGCTGTATGGCTAGCAACTCTACGGTAACAATTGAATTGCATATAACCAAGTTTAGCCACCAGCGCCTCAGGATGAATTCTTTTATAGGCTGCCCTGTTGATGCCATTAGCGTTATAGCCTGCCATACCCACTGTGAAAGTGATATTAGCAGGAATGCCATAGTTCCTAAAGTAGTCAATCATATAATGAGCTGCATCTACAGCTCTATAGTCTGACTGCTCCCACGTATAGTTAACTCCAGCTTCGCTAGTACCTGATTCATGATCTGTATCAAATTCAGAAGCTATTTGCACATTTACTTTACCAGATAACGTTTTCAACTGTGCGGCTGCGCGATGAAGTAATCCATCTAGCTGTCCTGCTAGCATTTGACCATACCCATAAGCCTTAGGAGAACCTAATTGCTTTTGAATAATCATTGCTGGTGCAGGAACGGTATAGGTTCTGCCCTCTACGGTAAAAGTCTGTGCATTCTGATTAGCTGCCCCGTAATGCTTAAGCTCTAACACATAGTTACCCAGCATACCACGATTAGCAGTAAAATCTTTTAAGTAATCTTTACCGTAACCAGGAAATGTATTACCGTCAGCAAGCGAGCGATACTGAGTAAATCCTTTTAGATTCATTGCCTGATTGATAGTATCAGCTCTCATGTCTCCGTTACCAGAAACATAATAGCCTCCACCTACTACAACTTCAGGTGTCTGTTCAACAATTTCTACACTCTTAGTTGCCGCATTACCAGCTTTGTCTTTTACAGTAACATTTACTGTCAGCATTTAATCACCTCACACAACAAAGAAGTGATTTGGCATTGCTGGGTCTTGAGTTACTGTAGCGCCAGATGCAGTAGCAGTATAAGTTAGTGGATCGCTTTGAACAATTTCAACAGTTTGAGGAGCTGATGTGTTTCCACCAGTATCCTTTACTGTTAAAGTAACAGTTACAGTAACGCTATCAGCGTCTACCGCATCGATAAAGAGTTCTGCTGCTTCACCTGGAAGTTTGTAACCCTTATTGCCTGCGTACTTAACTGTTACTCCGCGAATAATTGGGTTTGCCATGAAAAAATCCTCTCTAGAAAATACCTTCAACTTGTTGTATCGGGTACCTCCAGAGAGGATTTCAGTACATTTCCCACAAAGCGGAATGACGATTTTGATAACTTTTTACATCGTAATCTTCCATGTCTTCAGGATCGAGCTTAAGCATATCCTGACGAGCCTTACGCCATTTTGCTCGATTCGCTCCCTCCATAAGATTACGAATTTCTTTTCCGCGAGGAGGACGAGCATAAAAACCATTATTCCAGCCATAGTAACTTACGTCATAAGCACAGGAGCCTCTACGCTGCCAGTAGAAGATGTTAGGCTTTTCAACATCATCAATATCACAGATGATGTAGCCGTCTTCATCTTTTTTGGTGTGATCGTGGTATTCTTTAATTTCAGGAGAATCCTTACGCAAGGCTTTTACCCAGCTAGGATCTGTCTTATCAGTTTTACTCATGAGTTCCTTTCATATGCAGTACTTCTGCACCTAAAGTATTCTCATGGCTACCTCCTTGAATATATGCTAATTGAGCCCTACGAAGGAATCGAACCCTCATCTACTCCGTACGAAGGAGTTATTCTGTACCGTTAAAATAGTAGGGCTTGTGCGTGCTCGGCTGCGTTGGGTCCTTGCCAGCTAAAAAGGTTTTCCACTTCAAGACCGCGAATCTTGAGAGTACCTTACCGCGTGGTTGTATGATCTCTCGACAACTCCTCTGTCCCATCTGTCGAGAATGCGAAAAGTATTTAACAAAGGGTATACTTTTCACTACTACTCTATCTGATCCTCATACGACTTAGACCAACAATGCGAGCCTCCAGTAGGATTCGAACCCACGGCCTGCGCATTACAAGTGCGCCGCTCTGACCAAACTGAGCTATGGAGGCTGGTAGCCCACCGAAGTGAGCTTGGTTTATTACTTCTTCTTTTTCTTGTCCTCATACACACCACGAGCTGCGTCACCAGCAAGAATAGCTCCACCTACGGCGGCGGCACCCTTCAGGCCAGTCTTGATAGCTTCACGACGAGTAGTTTCCTTTGCCACGTTTTACTCCTAATTAGTTTGTCTTGCTGACAAGTTATACTCTAGCACGCCAGACTTGGCGTTGCAAGTTACGTTCCTTACGTTGTTGCTGCGCTACGTACAGCGGAAGCCTACCATGGTTCTTGGTGTTGTGTACATAGTTGTAAACTGGTTTATTCCACTTGATAACTATCTCTTCGAGAAGATCGAGCCAGAAATCAGGAAGCTTGACTTTACAGACAACTCTAATTTCAGGAGAAAGATCAGACCACGGCTGAGCCTTACCTACCTTACCACGGTAGCCCGCTCCCATGTGCTGATTATACCGAGCAATCAGCTCCTGTCTAGTCTGTCCTGCATAACCCCACCAGATACGATGACCTGTGTACGGGTACTCTAACATAGAAAAAGCATAGATGAAACCTGGCCTGAAAATAATATACCTATACAGCCAGTTTCTTAATTTCTTAGGTAAATGTTTCATCTATGCTTTCTCGTTATCGTCTCACCTGATGGGACATGCTCCTGTAGCACATTCCTCATCGGTTGAATCCTCTACTACCTTGATACCTGTAGCCGCATCAAACTCTTCTTTAGTAAGTCGAGTATACGGTGCCTGCTCTCGGGTACCATCCACCATTATAGTAGTTCCCTTCAAGGTTGGCAAGTACTTCTTGATTATAGTCATCGCTTCATCTACTGAATATTTACCTTCAGGAACATTAGCAGTATAAGAAACTGCGTTATCTACATAGTTAGTCTGGTACATCTCCTGGAAAGCCAGCATGTCATCTAAGGTCAGCTCATCTTGAGATTCAACAATGTCCTCAGCGTTAAAGCCTAGGTTTTCCACTTCTTCGACTAGCTTTTCCTTAACCAGAGAAACTACAACCATAGTATTAGCAGAGTAAACACTAGGCTCTACACGATAGCCCTGATCGATATACTCTTGTAGCTTTTCCTTATGATTAATAGTAGAGAACTGAATACGACGCTCATAGTACTTAGCATAGATGCTCTGCGCGCCCTCAGGTGCACCCACTAGCTTAGCAATACTGCCTGTAGGAGCCATAGTAGTATTTTTCACCGGAGCCGGAATGCGGAGCTGGAATGAATAATCCAAAGCTTCCTGCTTTACTACTTCATACATCTGACGAAGCAGGTTAGGGTAGAAATTACCTTTAGGAGCCTGACTATACTTGATGCCAAGCTTATTCAAGAATCCTTGTACGCCAAAATGGCCTACGCCGATTCGTCTGTTTTTATTTACCATGTCCTGTTGTTTGGGATCAGCTTTATCACCAAAGGATGCACGGATAAGGAAACGAGTCATAAGCTGGTGAGCCTGAATCATTCCTTGAATATCGTAGAAGCCGCCGTGCTCTTTCTTCGGCGCAAAGGCGTCCATATTTACGTGACCGAGAATACAGGCTTCCCACTCTTGAAGAGTAATTTCGCCACAAGGATTGGTACATACTACTTCTGCTATTTCACCATGCTGGGAAAGTGAGTGATTCCAGAAACCGGGCTCTCCATTATCGAGCATTCCTCTAACCGCAGCTTTATAAACTAATTTAGCTTGCATAGATTGAGGAGAATTACCGGAACCTTCTTCGGCAACATACTCAATAAACTGATCATCGATTACTACAGAAATGTTGGTAGTCCAGTGCTTACCAGAATCCTTTTTGCAGTTGATGAATTCAAAAATGTAAGGATCATCCCATGCAACCATAGACATACGAGCTGATCTGCGGTTTCCACCAGATACGACACACATAGCCATCGAATGATCGATTTCCATCATATCAATAGGGTTAAGCTTCTCACCAGTAGAGGCTCGCTTATTGATGATTTCAGAAATTTCCTGCATCATAACAGCAAAAGGCAATGGACCTGATGCTGTACCACCAAACGATACTAGAGGGCGACCCTCCTCGCGTACACCTGTAACATTGTATACGCGATCGTAATGCTTTACGTCATCGATAAAATATGTGTTAATAAGATCACACAAACCTTCGGACCAACCTTCACGGCTATCTCCGATCTGAAATGCTCCTGCCCACTCATGAGAGAACTCTGTAGAAATAATACCAGCAGCTAGCATTTTCTCATAATCAGGGTGGCTAGGATCGCAGACAATATGAACCTTCAATTCACGCTTAGGAGCCTCGTATCTATCAATATACTTAGTAGAGTAGTTAGTGCCTACTCCTCCACCCTCCATTAGGCGCATGAAAGTAAAATCGAAATGATCGGTTAATTTCGCATTCCAGTGGCTGACGTGGCAGTTGAATAAAAACTGGCGTCCCTGGACACCTGAGGCCCACAGATGACGCCCTCCAGGGATGATCTGGAAGTTGTCCATCATCTCCTTGAGCATATCATATTCGAGCTGAACCTTATCGTTCCATTTATCAGGACTACCATAGACTAAACCTAGATTACCCTTGATGACACGATCTGTTGTCTGGAACCAAGTTTCCTTACTTCCATCAGGATTAGTCCTCGCATAAGACCTATCAAAAACTACTTCTCCACTCGGACCCCAATTAGGTTTATTCATGTAAAACTCCCTGATAGATAGAAGAAGACCCCAACAGAAACCTGTTGAGGCCAACGTTAGTTGTTATTATTGAATCGGACCTTGACACGAACTTTCAGCGTCAAATCCAAGAATGTGGGATACTACTTTTTGTTGATGTTAGCGAACACTCCAGGCCAAAATAGTGTAGCAGTAATAAAGATTACTAGTTTAGGGTTTTTTACTTTTAGCCCCAACAACTGAATAAGTTTTTCTTGCTCTTGCCTGTCCTCAGAATGCTCAAGACACTCTTTTTCAGTAAGAGAAAAAGATAACATTGTGATTCCTGCAAGTATGAGGCCAACAGCAAGATACATTGCTAGGGCTAAGCTTAGAGTAGTCAGCAAGGAAAATTACTTTCCGTCTCGGGTTCGGGTACCATCATCGTTAATAAGCGCATGATTACTTCTTGTGCCACGTTTGTGATCGATTACATCAAAATCACCGTTAGGATAACTGATCTGAGTCTTATTTTTCGTTACGGTGATTTCAGTACCATTAGGTCCCTTGTAAATCTTTTTTCTAGAAAACATAAAGTTATCTTTCTCGTTAATTTTTATAAGTTTGAGGGCTCAAGGTGTCCTCGATATCCTCTCCCGTATGCAACACCGCCTATGCGGACCAACATCTTGTTCGAGAAGATCACCCACAGTTACCTTGAGCTTTACCCTGGTCGCGGCACTCTGTTCCCACCAGGATTCGGTTAGATGGCCTTTGAGTGTTTATCCATCCATAGCTTAATCCGAAAGCGTCTAAATACTAGCCACGACGGGGAATCCTTGTCTGCTAGCATTCGGTTCGACCTTAACCCCGTTTCCCCAACGAGTCAGTCGGCTACACCGAAAGCGTGCCTACCGGAGGTTTCGATCCCCCGACTCCTGGACTTCACTCAGGTACGTTCCCTATTACGCTAGGTAGGCATTATTACTGCGTCCTCGCAGATGGATTTGAACCATCGACCGTTCGTGTATCAGACGAATGCTCTAACCAGACCGAGCTATACGAGGTTGTTATCTTTTAGGCCCAGAGGGAGATGAAGGTGTTGCTGGTCTGGGTTTAGAAGTATTATCTTTCACGCTCTCACAATAGGATTCGAACCTATAACCTTGGAGTTAACAGCTCCCTGCTCAGCCAATTGAGCTATGCGAGATTGATGTAAGGACTTACTTGATTTGCCTTACTGTGTACTCTACTCGTCTTACCTTTAATTGTCAACCCCTGCTTGAAACATTTATCAAGCTATCGGGCTACTGTGGTATCCATCGTGTTTGTACATCTATTACTCTAACAGATCCTCGTGCTGGTGTCAAATTTCCCTGGGCTTAGGCATAGTGCCGGTACGGTGACACCAACTTTGATGCTTCTCGCCTGCTCGTGCTAGGCAAGTTGAACATAAATCATTTGGATTCATTTCTTCTTCCTTCGCTCAAGGGCTTTTCTAATCATTCGCTCCTGAAGTTCGGGAGAACCTCTTAGCATAGCCTTGGAGGCTGCTTTACTATCTCCCTTTTTGACAGCCGCAGCATACTCATCTAATACACCAAGATCGTTAATAGCTTTTTCAGCTTCATGCCAGCCCATATTCAATCAGGCCAAACTAGCTGAGGTTCGATTACTTCTACCTTACCATCTTTTACTCGAAGACGCCAGATGTCAGGTACATTAGAATCATGACCTTCACCGATAATATGCAAAAAGCCTGTATACTGCCTCTTTGGTCCTAGCAAATCTACTAGCGCTTGCAAGTCTTCGATAAGAGTATACGCCTTATATGGGTCGTCGGTCGAAGGAAGAATTGAATCAATTTCGTCTTCAGGATAGGCGACATCCCCAAAGCTTTCAAGTTGCACATCTTTATCAACATAGTTCTGATTAGGTTCGTTGATAACGAACCCTGAATCTTTTACTTCTGCGTATGTTATAGCGGGGCTAAAGACAATCCTGCCACTGACTCTAGATAAATATCCCATTACTGTTCCATGAACCCCATTCTATCAAACTGCTGATCATCCATGATTTCACCCTCGCCATCAGCATAGACTACAACCCAACACCCAGGATCGACCTCCTGATCATCTCCCCAAGCCTCAAACTGAAGAACATAATAACCTGGGTTGGCATGGGTCTTTCCTGAGTAATTATTAAAATAAGACTCAACATGACTTCGATAAACGCATGGGTCACCATCGAGATCATCTTCTACAATACCTTTGAGGAGCCACTTCATCTGCTGGATATTTTCTCCATCCCAGCGAACAGCTCGGACATGGATAGTTGTTACAAAATCAAACACTTAAGCTCCTTCAATTTCGCCTGGGTGGCCTGGACACCACGTATTGCCTTCGTTTACTTGATGATTATCGTGAGCTAATGCAGGTCTGACCAGATGTTCAGGCCAAAACTTTATACTTCGCTCAGCAAACTCACACCAAGGCCATGGTTGCCCAGGCCAGGGCCACTTTTCTTCATACTGCACAATTGCTTTTGCCATCAAAAATCACCAGGAGCGACCTGGAAAGTATTCAGACCCAGCTTGCGCCACATACGGACAACCTGGTCACGGTCATCCAGCACGTACTTGACATGAAACTTATCTCGTACGTGAGTATTGAACAGTTCGTGCTTTACCAGGTCATCTCTACGGTTGTCACCTTCTGCTCGCATAAACAGGTGAAAATTGTGACCCAGTTCCTTGATCAGCCATGTGTTCGTCACATCGTAGCACGAACCATCGCGACCTGACATGACAACAATAGCGTGTCCTGCCAGAACAGCGCTGTTTACAGCATCAATTACTGCTGCAACAGGAGTATCCTCGCCGACTCGCTTCCAGTCGTACGGAGAACGATCAGACATTTTAGCCAGGGTACCATCAATGTCAACAATAACAACAGAAGGCAGCTCAGTAGGATTGCTGTACGGTTCGACTACCAGTTCAGGAACATCAGGAATAGGCAGAGGTAGGCTACGACCCTTGATGTAGCGATCATGCATCCCTCGGATAACCTTTTCACCGACAGCCTGACTCAAGTTACTTTCTCCTGCATTCCTGCGAGCTTCGTCACGGTGCAGGCATTCTTCCAGAGACACATCAGTGAAATCCTGGAAAACAATTTCGGCATCATGCTTACGAGCAATCAACATCAGAGTTTTGACGCCGCGAGCAAAAAAATTGGTGTCATCGACGACAACATTGTGACCTGCGGCTAGAGCCTTGTCAACTGCACCATGCTGAGCTGCGGTAACCATGTCCTCCTGAGGAGGAGACAGTACCGGCTTACCGAACATCATCTGTCGGAAATCATCACGGTTGCACCGGATGAAACTTGGGTCCGATTCTACCAGCTTACGCGCCCAGGTGCTCTTGCCAGAAGCAGGAAGACCTCGGGTCAGGATCATCTTTGTCATGTTCAGTAGCCTAACTCATGTGGGCTGTGTTGTCAACCTCGACCGATTAATGCCTATAAACTATCTTTGTAAGGAGGAGTAACCATGTCAAATGGTGACTTAGACGACGAACCCCTTGAAAGATCAGACTCGTCTGCCAGAATTGTGTGGCGTAGACTTATGCGCTATAACAATTCTGGATTAGGTAGTAAGGGACCTCAAGGAGATGCTGGCCCTCAAGGAGCAACTGGCCCTAAAGGTGATAAGGGTACGGCAGGAAAAGATGGAACTAATGGGGCTACGGGCCTGGATGGCTCTGATGGAAAATCTGCATTCGATATTGCTAAAATGCATGGATTTGCTGGAAGTGAAGCCCAATGGGTTGAATCACTTCAAGGTGAACAAGGAACTACAGGGCCTAAGGGTAGCACAGGTGCTACCGGCGCGAAAGGTGATAAGGGAGACCAAGGAGATCCTGGTCCTCGCGGCGCGCAGGGTGATCAAGGTATTCAAGGCGAACAAGGCTTGATGGGCCCAGTAGGGCCTGTAGGCTTACAGGGTACACCAGGTTTAACTGGTCCGCAAGGTATTCAAGGAATAAAAGGTGATAAGGGTGATCCCGGCGCAGCAGGATTAATAGGTGCTCCCGGCTTGAAAGGTGACCAGGGAATTCAAGGACCTAAAGGCGATACCGGAGCTACTGGATCTCAAGGAGTTCAGGGTCCTCAAGGATTAAAGGGTGACCAAGGTATTCAAGGCCCTAAGGGTGACATAGGCCCGCAGGGTATTCAAGGAATAAAGGGCGATCAGGGCGTAACGGGAGCTACAGGAGCCACCGGAGCAAAAGGTGATACTGGAAATAATGCCACAGTGCAATTAGAAGTTGGAGCTGCCGCTATTCCTGCACTATTGTTGGGTGCCTCAACTACTGTCAACGTTACATTGTCTGGCACATTTCCAGACACTAATTACCAGGTTAAGCCGGTAGCTATTGCGGGTACTAGCATTCTCAGTATGATTCAGATAACTAACATAGTAAAATCCGTTGGCTCTGTATCGGTAACAATCAAAGCCAACGGATTAGCGTCTGGGGCGGGAGTTCTTATTGTTAATGCCTACAGAAGTGCGTAGGTTTTCAGGAATACCACGCCTGTTCAGTTCTGCATCGATAGCTAGAGCAAACCATAAAGTAGTCTGTCCTGCTTGTGACGGAGGAGCCGCACCCTTTTCTCCTGCCGTATGAAATGTGTTGTTATCAAGGGATTCAGCAACTTTATCGAATCCCTTGATAACATTGTTCCATGTAGTAATCAGTGTTGCTGTATCAGTATTGATAAAGTTCATGGCGCACCTTCCTCAGCCAATTATCAATTGGTACAGGATTAGGAACCTCTGGCAATACACACGGTGCGTTGTTAAACATTTCTTTGTACAGAGCTAAGGTGTCTGTGGCAAGTTGTAGATTACCCGCTGCAATCTCTTCACCAAAATCGATGAACTTCTGCGGCTCAGCTAGTCTCACAGAATAGGTTCCTGTCGTATACAACTCATAACCCTGATGCAGCAGACGAAACATATGACGTGCCTGCTTCGGCTTGCTAGACGCAGTTAGCTCTTTAAGTTGTTCAGTAGCATAACCTATATAGGAGTTGCGTACGTACTTGCGAGATAAAAAGTTATTTCTCAGTTCTACAAGTTCTGTACCTAAAACTGTGCGAACGTTATAATCTTTAATCCACAGCAAATCTAGGACGGTAGGATTGCACTTGAGAGCGAGCCTGCAATACTTGCCTACTTCATGATAAGTAGTGTCAGGATTCTTGAAAACAAAAGATTCCTGAACTGTACCCATACCATGAAACATTATAGTAGGGGCCGCGTAAATCCCAAGGAAATCTTCGTCGGAATGTTCATTATGGAGCCCGAAGGCTCGGGAGCCAACACGAGCTTTTAACAACGTGTTGGCTCCCGGGTTAACTATCATCATGCTATTAGTTCCTTAATATGCCCACACCGGCATTCATAAATTTTAATATCGATAGTAGGCGGCATAAACGGGTAAAAGAAAAGTAGAGTCAAGTACTTAAGGGGATTAGCCTTTGACTCTACTTTCACAAACTTATGCCAATGAATATGAAACTTAGTCGGCATCGTTGGACACCTTTACAGGAGAATAATCATGCTTAGGCTTACAACGACGCAACCACTCTGGACGAATGTTCTTACCATCGTAAAGATTAAACAGAGCCCAAGCATAGTTATGATCCTTTGCCTTCATAGCAAATTCCTTCTTGCTCGGGTTGACTCCAATTTCAGTAAGAATTCGATCATAGCTGATGCAGCAATACTCTACAAACTCATCAACCTCAGTATCAATGTCGTCCTGAACTCCGCGAACAAAGCCGTGGAACTCATCCGGTACCTTCTCGATAAGTTCATCAACAGTACCATCTACCATAGCCTGCCACACAGAACGAGCATTCAGTCCTGTAACAATACGGTGAAGTGCGATGTAATCCTCCTGCTTAATCTTGACACGAACATCATGATTGTACAGGTTGACAACAAAGCCTTCCTTACCTGCGCGTGGAGGTGCCTCTAGTGCCTCTCGAAAAGTAGTGTACGGAAAAGACTCAGCCTTAGGTCCGGGCCAACTCCAATCCAGTACACCAGCATCCCAGTTGTCGCCGGTTGAGATATCTACTGAAGCCAGAAGAATTAAATCATCCATGTCGCCGTAATCACACACAATACGGTTCTCGGGATAGATAATTTCAAACAACAGAGTAATACCCTTAGGAGGAACATAATTTGCGTACTTGGTACGGAACAACTTAGTAGCATGGATAGCCTGCTCGGAAGCGAAACTACCGCGAGTAGCAATAGCGTATTCACCACTCAGAGGTTCACGATACAAAATACCCAGGGAACCATCCATCTTGTCAGAAACAACAGCAGGCTCATCAAGATCGATAGTAGGACAACCTACCTGGCCGTAGTTGAAGAACTTAGGTAGCGGACGAGCAACAATCCAATTGAAGGCATCCACAATAAGCCCACGACAATTCATGGTGACCTTATTCCAAACACCGTCGAATGCTGCTTTTTCGGTGTAGTTAAGGATAAACAGTTCAGGATTGTCAGGGTGAGTATTAACACGGACATAGCCCTGCTCAAGCATGTTAGCAAATGCATCCTCTCGAAAGAGGATGTTAGTGTGATCCTTCATGGTGTTACTCCTCACCTAGCGATTTGTGTACCAAGCACCACCCAACGAAGGTCATCGCCTGTGAGTGTTACTAGGTCTGAATGTCTACGGTCATCTTGACCCTGTTCGATGCTTACTCCGGCAGAGCCTACCACAACAGGTGTGAATCTCCAAACGCCGTCCTCATCGCGTCGAACTCGCAGAAGCGTACCATCTGATACTGCCAGAATCAAGCTGTCTGAGGGGGTGTCAAGATAAACATTGAACTCCTCTGCGGGAAAGCTCGTCCCGTCAATCTCAATAAGATCATCGCTTGCACCATAAATTGTTAATTCATCCATCAGTTCCCAATCTTATTACTGTGTGAGTTCCTTCACTGATCCACCGGTTTACTTGCGTATCACCGTAAAAGGGGCAAGCCCAGCCTTCAGTACCTATCCAGTATTCTTCAAAATCTCGATAGCCAACTTCACGACGCTTCTTAATGTAGGCCATTTTATTAGAGGCAACCACAGTACCTACAGGATATTCACTCATTGGTAAACTTCTTCGCCTCCTTGAAAAGGTGCTGAAACGGAGCTAGCAACTCCATTTTTACAGTTGGCACATGCTTATAATCGTAGCGAATAGCAAAATAAAGTAGGGTCAAACCTATAGGAAATACGGTCAAAAAGTAAATTAAGGTTTCCATGCCATGAGTTTAACACACCAGAAGTTGCTGGTCAACTAGCTTTATGTCTCTAGTTCATATAGTGAAATTGCCGATAACCTCTTATGAATTAATAAGGAGGCAAGATGGAAGAAACACTATACGAAGGATTAGCCATAGGCGGGCCTATGGATGGTCGTGAAATAGAGAGTCGATTCCCGGGCGGCGTACTGTTTATCAGTAAGGCGACAAATAAGTGCTGGCTTTATGACTACTATGCAGAATCTGCAAGATACATTGCACGTCCTGCAAGTTATGATGCTGTATGGGATCAAATGGGCGACGAACAGAAAATGAAGGTTCTTCAGGAAACTGTTCTTTCCGGCGTAGATCCTACCAGAGAATTAGATTATGAATCTCGTCTTGCAGCAGCAGAAAGCTTCAACACCGAGGTTCGAGCCTTACCTGATGAGGCTAGGGAGGTTGTATAATGGCTACCTTATCCACATCAAGTATCAACTGGCTTGCTGATCAGTGGGAGGCTGCGTATGGCTCAGCAGTACTATCTGGAATAGTTGGTGATTTAGCTCACAAATCCAGGGGTGGTTATCATATCTCCCGCCAGGATCAGGGCTCATCTAACTACAGTGTAACACGAGCAGATGACCGTAGTGGTCCTAGCGATAGGGCTGCCGCTATTGATATGACCATGAGTACCGCTGACATGATCAGATGTCATAAACGCCTGAGAGCAATCTGGGAAAATCGTTCCAGCGACCCTCGCATGAAATATATTAATGCGTGGAATGGCTGGGATGGTCAAGGAGATGCGGGTCGTTATGATGTTGTTACAGGATCAGTCAGTTTTGCTACCGCAGACCACAAGTGGCACATTCATTTAGAAATTCGCCGTAGATATGTTAACGATATGAATGCTATGAGGGCAATTCTATCTATGCTGAAAGGCGAGACAAGTTTAGTAGCAGGAGATGATGACGATATGGCTCTAACAGACGCAGAAATTAGTAAGGTAGCTACCGCAGTATGGGCTAAGGCTCTTAATATTGAAACAGATTCAAAGAAGCCTGACAACCCTCAGCCAGCAGGAGGTATTCTACGATACATCTCCTCTGAGCACCACACTATTATGGATCAGAATAGAGATATTCTTGCCAAACTTGGTACAGATAACGTAGATGAATCAGCTATCGCCAGTGCTATAGCCGGTAATGCAGGATTTGTTAATGCACTAGCTCAAGCAGTATCAGCTAAGCTTCCTACCGGCGTGCAAGTAACAGCAGCAGAACTAACAGCTGCATTGAAGACAGCATTTCGTGAAGGCGTAGCAAGTTAAGATAATATGTTAAAGCTCTAATCTGCTATAATACAGTAGGTTAGAGCTTTTTCTTTATAAGGAGTAATATGCAATTAAACGATGATGAATATGAACTGACTATGTACGTACCTACAAAAGGTAGACCTGAAAATGCATTGAGACTCCAGGACGCCTTCGACAAAACTACTACTGCAATAAGCAGGATCGTGTTCATTAACTCCGATAACGATCAGGAACTTGATCGTTATCATGGGCTAGAAAATACCGTACTAGTTTCCCCTGCTGTTCCTGGCTTTGTCAATCCTCTGAACTTAGGGTTCAAACAGGACAGCAATAATGTCTATAGTTATGCCGTAGGGTTTATGGGCGATGATCATCTTCCACGTACAAGAGGCTGGGATGAAAGATTTCTAGAAGCCTTAAAAATTCCTGGTTTTGTTTATGGAAATGACAAGTTCCAAGAATCTAAAATTCCAACTCAGGTAGCCATGACTTCTGACATTCCTCGAACATTAGGATTCATGACCTTGCCACAATTAAGTCATCTGTATGCGGATAACTGGTGGCTGGCTGTAGGAGAAGCCTTGGGCAGAATTACTTATCTTGATGATGTAGTTATTGAACATATGCATCCTGCGGCTGGTAAAGCCTCCAACGATAAGGGCTACGAATTCTCAAGTTCATTTTCACTAGATTTACAAGACCGAAGTATCTATTACAGTTACCTTAACTCAGGTTTAGATACCGATGTTAAAAAAATTAAGAGCATGTTAAAAAGAACAGGAAAACTATGAACAGAGATTTAGTTTTTACCGCCTACAATCGTCCTGAGTACCTTCAACAGACTATATCAAGCTGGAACAATGTTCGCAACCTGGATCGATGGAATACTACTTTCTACATAGAACCATCTGAGGAACAAGAACTTGTATCCAGTATTGCCATGAACTTGAGCACTACAGTTACTACGCGAATTAATTCTGAGAGATTAGGTGTGTTAGTTAATCCTTGGAATGCTATCAATACATCGTTTGAGAATGGTTCTGATTTTGTAGTATTAGCAGAAGATGATGTTATCGTTAGTCAAGATATCTTAGAATACTTTGAATGGACCTCGGTAGAGTATGAAACTGCAAAAAGCATTCTTGTTATCAATGCATTCTCTAAGCTAGGTGGTAAGGCTAATCAAATTACGCAGGACCCGCAATTCAGCCCTCTGATCTGGGGGGTAAGTCGTAAAAACTGGGAAACTTATCTACGAGATACCTGGGATAAGGATTACTCCTCAGGAAAAGCTGACGGTTCTGAGGCTGGCTGGGATTGGAATATCAACAGAATACTCGCATCCTATGCTATGTATACTATCAAGCCTATGCAAAGTAGATCAAACCATATAGGATTGTTTGGAACGCATATGACCCCCGACCTCATGGAATCAAGTCAGGGACAAGATTTTACTGAAATCAGGGGTCGTCAGCGTTACAACGAAGTTTAAGTTTTACAGCGGAGGCTGGGCATCAGGTAATGATACTGGTGTGCCAGCCTTTTGCGTACCCAGAACATATGCTCCTGCGATAGCGGAGTTCAGACGAGGGTCTGTAGCATACACCAAGTCTCCTGGAGTTACATCCATAGGCATTCTGCCATCATCGAACAATCTGAAACCTAGCGGGTTAGGATGCCAGTTACCTTTAATGTACTTTCCTCCACCGTTGACTAGATAATCAGCAAGCTGACTACAAATCTGATGACCAAACTTCTGAATAGCTCTCTTCAAGAAAAATGAAGGAACACCCCAATGCTTGAGAGCTAGATAAAGATAATCAGCAAAGCTGTATTTAATTCCTCCAGGACGGGCAATTAACTCCCGTGCAGTCTGGACTACCAGTTGCCTTTGTTCGTCGCTCAGCGGCAATCTGGAGTACATTACATCGGTCTTGTACTCGCGATCCAGTGGAGCGAATCTAGCTCCTCCTGGCATCGCCTCAATTACTGTGTCATCATCCATGACTACGAACACATGTGTGAATCTGTTAGAGTCACCTGTAAGTGCCTGACCTAGATTTACCCACCATCCGGTGAATCCTGTAATTCTCGTGAATCCTAAGTCTCCAGGCTTGAGATTCATACGATCTGCTATTACTCCCATAACTACTTCCTCTCCTAAAATCTACTAGAAGTATCGGAGGATCGAAGTGTAGGTAAGTATCTTCCCCTTAGAAGGGGCGCTCTCTATCCTCAGACAGTTCCTCTAAGATTGCTTCATCAATGTAGGCAGCATTAGCATCTTCTTGTGCCTGACGATAACGTTCTAGTTTAAGTCTCTGCTTTTCAATTGAAAGAAGTTGTGCGTCAACAGCATTTTCAACTGAGCCGTATCGAGTCACACTAGCCTTAGCTCCTCGTGCTAAGCTTCTAGCACTTGTAGATTTGAGTTTATCTTTATTATCGATCCACCACTGACAAGTAACTCTGACGTGGTATAGTGTTTCTAGATCAGCTTCAGTAAGTTCATGCTGGGCGATCGAGAAAAAGCTAGCCCTGAGTTGATTCACCCAGGCTATCTGCTTGTCTGTTCCTGTACGTAGATCAGGTAGGGATGTAAGATTCATGACTTGAGTCTAGCAAACATGCTACAATATTCCAAGTGTAGGTAAGTATCTTCCCCTGGGGATTTGACATCCTCCTAGATATGAGTTAAGCTTATACATGTAACCCACGAAAGAGTTTTTAGTAAAGGCCCCGGAGTAGCTACCGGGGTCTCGCCTTTTTTGTAGGGTGCCAAGGCGATTACTGAAAATGAAAGGAATATTGTGGGAAGCAAGGTAGATAAGTCTAAGGCTTATTCCTGGGTTGCGTACATGTTGACGCATCAACCAGAAGAGATGGCGAAGTTGCTTCGATATGGCACCCCATCTGACAGATTAATCAAAATTGCTGAACAGCCTTTCATCATGACTCTTTCTGATGGTCGTAGGATTCCTGTGTTTTTCCCAGAATCGCTCAACAAATCTTCCGGTCAGAAACTTCTTTACACTACAGCTAAGGCTGTATCTCAGTACATTCGTACGGCACCTATCCAGGCTTTCTACCTTTACGAGGACATCAAGAAGAACTTTGTCGTTCGTCGTAAAGATACTCGTGAAAACTATCTTCAGGTTGCTGAAGCAGTTTGTCATCGTGCAGCCTCAGAATACAAGCATGAGGTTCTTTTCTCCTTCGATTCCATTATTGCCTGGGTGAAATCTGTCTACGGCAAAGAATTAGGTTATGTCACTATCCGTAGGGCATTGGAAACTCTAGAGGCTCAGAACTTCTTAAGAGTCAATGAGTGGGGCAGAAGAGGAATAAGAAACAGAGCTACTAAGATTGAACTTATCACCCACCCTAAGGAATATATACTTACCTACACTTCAAAAATAGACTCATGGTTGGATTCTGCTGTTCACGGCATGATGGCTGTTTATCGTAGAGAATCCACTACCAGGCAGGATGTGCTTGAGGCTCAGATTCATCATTATGCTGAGCAGGTAGTTAATGAGGATTCCCGATATGCTGAAGGCAGAAGACTTTTTGCATCAGTTACGACAGAAAAGGAATTAGAGGATGAAACAACTAACATTGATAGACTTCTGGGCGAGCTGGTGTCAACCATGCAAGAAGCTGAGCCCGATAGTGGACGAATTAGCACTGAATTTCTCAGACTCCTTGAGTCTACTAAAAATAGATGCTGATCATCCTGCTAGTAGTGATTTACTAGAGAAGTATGAGGTAAAATCTATCCCCACTCTGATTCTGCTAGATGAGAATGATGAATATCTAGATAGAGTAGTAGGATTAAAGTCCAAGACTGATTTGACTCTGTGGATCGAAGAATATCTAGGTATTTTGTTTTGATAAGAGAATATATCAAATTTTATACTCGGTGTGAGATCTGTGAAATGCGTCGCTGTAGTGTTTGGGCGGTATTTGGTAATAAACCAGTAAGCCCAGCCATAGCAGTTATGCATAGAGGATTTCAAATTAGCAACCGATATTTTCAGTAAAAGGAGGTATCGACTATGACAAACATGGGTCCAGAGTTCTTAGAATCAGCATTCGAACTGGGGGACGAGGGTGTTCCGATGAAGTACACACTACTTCATACTGCTATTATGCAGAAGATGCTCGAAGAAGCTAAAAATGTTCCGATGACGACTGCTAATTATATTCTCATCGAACGTATAGCTACTAACTACATCATCATCAAGATGCGCGAAGCAGCAGGATTTGATATGATCAACCCTATTGCTCAGGATAAACAGAACACCTATTTACTTTCCGTTCTGGCACAATTCCAGAAGATGCTGGCTAAGGCTACTGCTCAAGAGGACCGTGAGGCTACTCTACGCGAGGTTCGTGATATAATCGCCAAGGTATTTAAGGCATCTAGCAATCCTGCAAAAGAAGAAGTATTGCAGGATCTTATTCAAGAGTTCAAGAAGGTTGGCATTTAATGCATTGTACTTGTTCAAGGTCCCACTTTACACCTCGCAGGTGGAATTCGCCGGATGGACGTACTACGTTCAGGATGAATCAACATGGCATGACAGATATGTCTCCGGGGCCGAATCATGATTTCTTTAAATGGTTGTACAGCACCGAACAAGATTGTACAACTGAGATATCCAAGAAAGACTGAGATAGGGCGATCTGGCTTAGCGGCTGGGTCGCCTTATTTTTGTTTTACCGATAACACAGTAAGATTTGAAAGTAAGGAGATTATTGTGTTAACACAAGGCGATGACGAGCTGATTCTGCACCTAGCAGGATGCTCACTTGCGCGTACACCCGGGAAAAACAACTGGGTTGAGGAAGACGCCGTAGGTGGTCTTCCAGAATACATTTGTCGTATTGCTAGAGCTGTTCACCGCGATGGAAGTCATTCCATTTCTCAGTCCATTGCTATTGCAGTAGGCAGAGTTAAAACATGGGCTCGTGGTGGAGGCGGAGTAACCGCTAAAACTCGTGCGCAAGCAGCAAAGGCATTAGCTCAATGGGAATCTAAGAAGAAAGCAGCAAAATTAGACAACAAGGTAAAGACTTCTGATTCTAGTACAATCGATACTGCCCTGACAGATCATCAGCTAGAGATGGCGGGGCTCATTCCATGCACTGAGAAAACTAATCGTAGTTTGCTGGAAAATGTCAAATTAGCTTATGAATTAAAAGAAGAAAAACTAGCCATTTTAACTTCTCTGGCAGACAAGCCTCACCTGCTGGCGTTATCAAAACAACAATTAACTGAGGGCTCGCAATGAGCCTCTCTGATCTACTGGTCGGAGCATTCGATGACAACCCTAAGTCAGGACTTGATGACATCTTTGCCGAGGAACCAGTTAGTCTAGATATTTTTGTCAGAGATAAGAAGTTCATGGGTGCAGGAGATGCGTGGGCATTATCTCCTGTGCAATTTGAGGCTGTAAAGTATGCTGAACGAATTTTCTATCCTGATCTTTATCCTTTGATGGGAGAATACTTTGATCCTTACTGGGCTGAACCTATCAGAATGGTTAACTTCGTTAATCTTCAGTGGGGAAAGGGCTCAGGTAAGGGTCACGTCTGTAGAACTATTTCTCTTCGTGTAGCTTATTTACTTCTGTGCCTGCGTTCTCCTCAGGAATATTTTGGTATGCCAGCTCAGGACTCTATTCACCTACTTAATGTTGCTATGAATGCACAGCAGGCACAAAGAGCATTCTTCGATCCTGTAGAAAAACTAGTACGCACCTCTCCATGGTTTAGAGATAAGGCTGCACCTACTCGCGGCGCTATTGTTTATGCTAAAAACATCGAAGCTATTTCAGGTCACTCAGAAGCAGAATCTCAGGAAGGTCTTAACCTTCTTCTAGGTGTAGCTGACGAGGTTGATGGATTCAAGTCAAAGGAGGAGGTAAGAGGAAATACTACAGGAAGGGTTCCGCAGAATACTGTAGAGGGTATTCTAGATATGATGAGAACATCTTCTTCTACACGTTTTCCTGTAACATTTAAGAACGTACGTATCTCCTACCCTAGGTACCTTGGTTCCGCAATTCAGCGTTTAACTCAGCAGTCTAGAGACGACATCGAGAAGAGAGGCGAGAAGTCTCGTCACTATGTATCTGGCCCCCTACCTACCTGGGTTGTCAACCCGAACTTCAAGAGATTCGAAAAGGTTTCTGTGCCTGGCACTGATGAATTGGTACCGGAGATTTATCGTGAGGATTATGAAGAAGATGTTTCTATGGCGAAGGCTAAGTATGAGTGTAAGCCATCAAAGGCATCTAACCCATTCTTCCGTAATGAGTTTCTTGTTCGTAGATCCTTTACGCCAACATTACATCAGCCTGTAGAAATTCAATACTATAAGCAAGGCAACAGTTGGGAAGTTAAATATCACTTCTCTGATGATTTAAAGCCCATCAAGGGTGCTCAATATGCTATGCACGGTGATTTAGCTGTAACCGCTGACCGTGCTGGAATAGCTATGGCTCACGTTGTACGCAAGGAGGAGTTCGAGTCCACCGTAACATTAGAAAATGGTGAAACTACTTCTATCAGAGAGATGCGTCCTATTGTTAAGGTAGACTTTGTTTTCAGCTTCGAATCAGCTAAGGGTGAAAACCCTCCACGTGAGATCCAGATTCGCTGGGCACGTGAATTGGCTTATGAGCTGAAAAAGAGGGGGTTCAGGATAAAGCGATTTACCTTCGATGGATTCGAGTCACGCGACTCTATGCAAATTCTAGAGAAGTCTGGAATCGAATCAAGTAAGGTATCTACGGATAGGTCTAATGAGCCCTGGAGAAACCTGATGGATGTTATGTACGATGGCAGGCTTATTGCTCAGCATAGGGATCTTCTGGTAGATGAATTGCTAGGTTTGACTATTCTTCCGAACGGTAAAGTTGACCATCCTAGAATGGGATCTAAAGATGAAGCTGATGCATTAGCTTGTGCAGTTTTTGGAGCTGTTGAGCAAGGTGGACGAGAAAATGAAGCCGGAGAAACAGCTTTTTATACTCCAGCACAGTTTTTTATGGGTCCAAGAGTAGAATTACCTATGGGTATGTCACATACTTTGATGCATCAACAAGAAATTTGAGTTTCCTCCTGCCGATGATTAAAAAAGAAATCGGCAGGAGGAAAACATGGCAAGAGACGACATGGCAACACCTAAACCTCGTCCTCTAATAGAGCGAGGCTTTAGTGACTACATGCCTTTCACGGAACCTTATGAAGGTTCTCATTTAGTTTATAAACCATCTGAGGTTAGTATTGACCAATTGGTCAGAATGCGACAGACAGATGGTCAGGCACGCGCATTGTATCGATTAGTAACACTTCCTATTAGGGCAGCATTGCAGAATGCTACATTCGTACCCGCAGATAATGTAGAGGGCGGCGAGGAGGAAGCTGAGTTTGTCGATCAATTATTCAACCTTCCTCCTAATGCTGGTGGAATGAGTGTGCCCTTTACTCGCGTAGTAGCTCAGATGCTTCAGGCAATCTTTGATGGTTACGCTCCTTTTGAAATGGTTTATTTCCAGCCCGCAATTGGGCCGTTAAAGGGTAAGTGGACCCTGAAGAAGATGAACTACTTACCAGCTAACACAGTAAAGTTTTTAGTAACTGAGGATGGTAGCTTTGATGGATTCAGACAGATTACTCAAAAGCCCGGCGGTAAGATCCTTGATGTTAAGATTCCTAGAGATGCTTGTGTATATTATGCCGCCCAAGAGGAAGAAAACCGTTTCTATGGGTTATCTTATTTCCAAAGTGCGTACTATCATTACGACAAGAAAGTTAAACTCTACTACTTAATGCATCTGGCTGCACAGCGTTCTGCCGTAGGAACCCGTGTCGGAACGGTCCCTGAGGATCACTCAACAGATGAATTAAATGCTTTCCGTGCAGGTCTATCTGACTTAGGTGTAGCTCAGTGGATGACAAAGCCTGAGGGTTATGAGGTGGAGTTGCTTAAGGAAGGTGGTTCATTCGACTTCTTGTCTTATATTAATCATCACAATTCTCAAATGTCTAAATCTATTCTTGCTGCATTCTTTGATGAAAACCAGGGTACAGGTGGAGATGCATCCTTAGTAGATTTTGGTAAGCAGACTGACTCCTTGTTCGTCATGATGCTCCAGACTATTATGACAGAAATTGCTTCTATCATAAATCATTACATCATTCCTCGCTTCGTAGACTGGAATTACAACTCCAGTAAGTATCCTGAGTTTCGTTGGGGACCATTCACCGACGACCAAAAAGATGCTATTCAAGATGTCTTCAAGGCTATTGCTGGCATTCAGGGTGGAAACTTCACCAAGGAGTTTGCTCGTGAAATCGAGAAGAAGGTTTCTTCCGAGTTTGGTCTTGAAATTGATTATGAAACCATCGAAGAGGAGGAGAAGGCAGCTGAAATGGCGTCTGCCGTAGATGCTGGAGGGGAGTTATCTCCTGAGGGTGAAATTTCTCCAGAGAATACTATTCCGACAGAGTTCTTACCGGAAGGATTCGCCTTGTCTAATGTTGAGTTAGCAGGAATCCGTAAAGTTAATTCACAAGAAGGTGTTCGTCGTTATGGTTTACCCATTGGAACTCCGCTAGGTACAGGCCAAGGAGGAGCACCACAGCCTAGAAGTTCTTCGATAGCTCCAGCTAAGGGAACTATTCAGAAATCAAGTGACCCGAGAGTTTCACAAGGCAAGGATACTACTCCAGTAAAGGGTAAGGCTGAGGAGAAAGAAGCTGTTCAAAGAATTCTGACACACCCTAGTCCAAAACTGAAGAACGCTAAGGTTCTTGTTTACTCTAATGGTACTGTGCAGATCCAATTCCCTGACGGAACTAAATCTGCAAAAATAGCTATTGACTGGAGACTGTTCCGCTCTAAGGGTTGGACAGCCTCTATTACCAGGGAGAAAGATTAAAAATGAATCAATTCACATTAGAGATGCGCGACGCCTTAGTATCTCTTGGTGATAAAGTAATTACTTTTGAGGCCAAGGAGCCTGAGTTTGTGCAACTTGCAGGCAAGCAATTGAAACCTGGTAGATACGGAAGGGCTAGGGGATACGCCAAAGCATTCCTCATAGTAGACGCATCAGGAACAGCGTTCTATCAGAACAAGCAAGGAGAGATCAGCAATAGATTAACAACCAAGGCGTTTCTAACCCACTGGGATGCTGGAATGTCTACTTATCTTGGTAAAATTAATGCCGATTTAAATGTCGAACAGTAACTAGCGGAGGAATAATATGAGTAATGATTTAGTAATCATTCCTAGTAGGGACGGAGAAGCTTATAACGAGATTGAAAGTACTGTTGAATTATCTCGCAAGGCTTCCGGCACCCTATTCAGGAAACACATTCTTACTAAGGGTGAGCTTATTCATCCTGTAACAAAGTCACGTATCCAAATCGATGATGCTTTCGTCACCAAACTCAAGGCTAACTTTGATAACAAGGTTTGTCCTATCGTACAGGTGCCTTTGGCAAATGACTCGAATCAGCATGTAGAAGATCCTGACAGAAATGTCGGAGAGGTTATCGATATCGAAGTCAAGGATAATAGAGTTTATGCTGTTATCGATGCCCGCAGGAATGCTGAGCGTTTCAAGGATAAAACTTACATAGGTGCATCAGCAATGTTGTCTCTTGACTATGAGGATACTAGTACAGGAAAGAAGTCTGGTCCTACTCTTTGCCATGTTGCGGTGACGAATCGTCCCTACATTACAAACTTAGAAGATTATGAAGAAATTATAAAGGCGTCTGCCGATAATTCAGAAGAAGCGGTTCTTCTGACTGAGCCGACTGTCGAAGACAATCAAGGTTCCGAGAAAGAACCAGAAGAAGTAGAGGGGCACACAAAGATGACTAAAGACGAGCTTCTTGCAGCTCTGAAGAATGAGCACGGCATTGATGTTGCTGCTCTACAAGCAGATGCAGAAAAGCCAAAGGACACACCAGTAACAGATGTTACTGCTGAATTGTCTAACAAACTAGTTGCCGCACTTACTGATGCAGGAGTAGTAAAGCTATCCTCAGATAATTCTGACGCTAACGTTGAGCAAGTAGTTGGCGCAGTAGTAGAGCTGGCAAATGATAATGTAGCTTTAACTAGCCGTATTGGTGCGCTTGAATTGTCTAACAAGACAATTATTGCCAAGGCTGAAGTAGCTACAAAGGTTCGAGAGGGTTTCATCGAGCCAGCCCAGGAAGATGCCATGGTTGAACTATTCTTAACCAACCAAGATCTGTATGCCAAGTTACTTCCTGCTGAGCCTAAGGTAGAACTTAGTGTGCAGCGTGGAAGCTCTACTGGAGCTGACGACAAAAAGGTTGAGCTTGACGTAGACGCCGAAGTCGCCCGCATCCTTGGGCTAAATGCCTAAAATAGGAATTAATTCAGAAAGAGGTTAAAAATATGGCAACGGATTCTTTTGAGAGAATTCCTTCACCTGGCTATTCTAGTCCTACACATTCTTATGCTCCAACAGAGATTCTTTACTCTACTGCTGGATTTACTCAGAAGGGTGTAACACTAGCTGCCAACCAAGGAATTCTACCAGCAGGTACAGTACTAGCACAGAATACTGTAACCAAGCGCTATGTAGTTTACACTAACGGCGGCTCTAACGGAGCTGGTACTCCGGTAGGTATTCTTCGTCGCGCAGTAGACACACGTACAGGTGAGCAGCAGGGTAATATTGTTATTCAGGGTATCCTGAAGCTTTCCCTAGTTTCTGGAGCTGATTCAAACGCTATTACTACTTTGAACGCAGCTACTAACGCAGCTATGGGCACCTTCAAGTTCTGACCTTTATGTAGTTTATCTGATAAAACCACTTCCAATTGGAAGTGGTTTTTTCTTTATGTCGATATTTAATTTGGAAAGGAAGGAGGTTCTTAATGCGAGACTCAACAACCTCAGCCCCGTTATTGGTAGAGCAAAAACTTCTTCAACTTATTGCAGATGGCATTACACCAGATATGGTAGAGCAATCTATTCAAGACTATATTTCTGAGCATGGGGTGGTTCCTGGCTTTACCTATCAAAGATTGAATGATCCTGCCTCTAACTGGATTATAGATCATAACCTCAATAAATATCCTCAAATTACTTTACTTGATGATGAGGGCAACATGATCGAGGCCGATGTTTTCTATAACAATGTAAACCAGGTTACTGTTGTTTTTGCAGAACCAATTTCTGGTAAGGCGGTATTGATATGACTACCAAATATCTTGGTACAGGTAAAAACTTTGGTAACCAAAGACTTATAGCTATTGCAGATCCTCAGGCTGATACTGATGCTATCAACTTGCAATCAGCCCGTAGATTAGTTCAAGGTGTTACTAACCGTAAGGAAGCTGTTCGTGTAGCGGCATTAACTAACATTACTATCGCTACTCCTGGAACAGCTATCGATGGAGTAACACTGTCTAACGGGGATCGTGTACTTCTTACTGCGCAATCAACAGGAAGCCAGAACGGTATCTATGACTTTAACGGATCAGCTTCTCCTCTAACACGATCAGCAGACGCAGATAGCGACGCAGAAGTAAAACCAGGTACTCAAGTATTCGTATCTGAGGGTACAGCCAGTGGGAACTCCAGTTATCAATTAACTACAGATGGCCCTATTGTTGTTGGTACTACTACATTAACCTGGGCACAGACAGGCGCAGGATCAACCTACACCGCAGGTAATGGTCTTACTTTGACAGGATCATCTTTTGCAGTTACTGCAAAAACTAACGGTGGAATTGTTGTTGATGGCACCGGAGTATCTGTATTAGCTGCTGGCGGTCTAACTGTCGGAGCTACTGGTGTTGTTATTGCATCAGGTGCCGCAGGTAATGGTTTGACTTTAACTTCTGGTGTATTGGCCGTAGGCGCGGGAACAGGTATTAGTGTATCTGCGGATGCTATTGCTATCGATACCGCAGTTGTTGTCAGGAAATATTCTGCATCTATAGGTAACGGTGCATCGACAGCTATTGCTGTATCTCATGCTTTAGGAACTCGTGACATTACTTGGTCGGTATATGATTCAGCAACATATGAGTTTGTAGAAGTTGATGGAGTAGCCACAGATACCAACACACTAACACTAACGTTTGCTACTGCGCCAGTAGCAAGCGCATACAGGGTGGTTGTTCATGGCTAAGTTTCTTAATAGATTTCGTCTACCCTCAGTAACAGGAGATCCTTCTACTCCGGATGATGGCGAAATGTGGTACAACTCTACGCTGAATACTTTTCGATTGAAGCCTAATAGTTCTTATCCTATGCCTATAGGCGCAGGGACAAGATTTGCTGATTATGCCTTTGGTACATGGTACATGGCCCAGAACGGTGCAGCTAACACCGCTAACGCTAACGTCAGCAGGGCATTTACTAATCCATTTGTTTTACCGAGAAAGGCAACTCTATCAGGTATAGCTTATGAAATTTCTACGGCATGGGGTACAACAGGTAATACACGTCTAGGTTTATACAACGATGATGGTGGTAGATTGCCTACAGCCTTAGTAGCTGATTATGGAACGGTGACTGCTACCGCAGGAATTAAAGCTATTTCTGTTTCTACAGTATTGAACCCTGGAATGTATTGGATAGTAGTTGTCAACCAAGGTGGCGCAGGATCTCCGACAGGACAATTCAGATCTGTCGGTGGTGAACACGAATTTATAGGAGACCCCGGCTCGACTCCAAGCTCCTCATTTTTTAATGGATCTTTAAATTGCTACTACAGCGATACAGGTTTTACTGGAGCATTACCTTCAACTTTTGGAACAGTCGCCGGAATTACGCTAGGTCCAAGATTTGCTGTGAGATTTTCAGCTTAATTGAAAAGGTTTTAAACTTTAGCAAAAAGTTTTGCCGATAAGTAACTAAGAATACAAAAAGATAGACCAGCTAGTTGAGCCATATGTGGCGGCGCAGGTCGGGCCTTATCAGGGTCGCTGAACTATTTTGGGAATGCAAATAACTGCGGCCCCTGATAACTAAGGAGACATCGTGCCAGATATTAGCTTACTAGAGCCTTTGGTTCTGTTGGGCGTCGTAGAAAAACTCCCAGCTCCTCAGAATATGATTCTGTTGAACAGCACACCAAAGCGCCAGGTTCCTACTCAGACAGTTACCTGGGATATTATTCGTGGTTCTCGCCAGATGGCAAAGCCTAACGTACCGAACTCTGAAGCCCACATCGTAGGTCGTCTAGGCCGCGAGCAGGCATCTGCTAGTTTGCTATACGTACGTGAAAAGAAGGTTTTCGAACCTACTACACTTATGTGGCTTCGTGAGGTTGGAACCGTTAACGGTAAGATTAACGCAGAGCGTGAAATTACCCGTGAACTTCAGGACTTGAACAACCGTATTGATGCATTCGTAGAGTATACTCTATGGAAGGCTCTTAGCGGCAACCTTGTACTAGACTTCCCAGATGTTCAGGCAAGTATTGACTACAAGTTCCCAGCAGACCACAAGGTTACTGCTGCGGTTTCTTGGGCATCAGCTACACCTATCCAGATCGTTGAGAACATTGCAGCTTGGAAGAAGCTTATTCTTAACCATGGTAAGGTAGCTGCAAATAAGGCTTACGCTACACAGAACACCCTAGACCGTATTATCCACTCATTCGTAGCTAATGGATCAACCCCAGGTTATCTTCTTTCTGATAGAATGCGTGACCAGTACTACACTAACGGTACTATCCCAGGATTCCTAGGACTTGACTGGTCTCCAGTTGAGCACGTATATGAGACAGACGCAGGAGACCAGATCGGTTACTTGGCTGATGATACTCTTATCCTAGGTAACTTCGATGCCAACCGTCCTATGGAAGTTCTAGAAGGCCCTACCGCAGACTTCTCAGCTCCTAACAACTTCATTGGTCGTTACACAAAGAGCTGGTTCGAGCCAGACCCATCAGGTCGTCAGGTTCTTATTGAGTACAACTTCCTACCCATTATAACTCGTCCTGAGCAATTTATTGTGGCTGACTTGACCCCATAAGTCCGATTTGACTTAGGTCGGAACAACTGATAAAGTAGGCCAAGATTAATCTTGGCCTACTTTTTTGTGCCTAGACGCCAGACAACTAGATGTGCTATGCTAGACCGAATGCTCACATAAGAAACGAGCAACATAAACTAAGGACTTTACACATTGAAGATTGAATGGACGTATGAGAATATTCAAAGTCTTCTCAACGCAAACACAGACGAAGAAATTCAACTTGCTTTTCCAGGAGCCAATCTAGAAACACTTAAGCGTCGTAAGCGTGAGTTTAAGAATAACGGAACGGTTTATCAGTTGACCGAAGAAATTGCTGATGAAGATACTTCTGAGGGAAGTATTTCCCTTACTGGTGATTCTGGTGTAATTAAGACTGGTGCTGTTGCCGAACCCATTACTGATTGGACAGACACCATCAAGCTTTGGGGTCTTGATCCTGAAGTATTTGAGGTTATTCAACCAGTAACAATGAAGGCTTGGGGTAAAAAAGGAGATTTTAGGTACAGCTATGCTGCCAGGATTCAAAAGAAAGCAGATGCTCCAGCACCTATTGAGGACACCTTAGACATCGAAGGGTGGAGGCAATCTTTACAAAGTGTTCAATTTACTCCTCAGCCACAAAAGAAAGATGGTTTAAGTTACCTTATTATGGTAGCTGATCCTCAGCTAGGTAAGCCTGGAACACAGGAATCTTTGGATAACTGGCGTAGAGGTATTTCTGGGCATGAAGATAGAATTATCAATCTCATTAATTCTGGTTATCCTATCGAGCGAATTGCTCTAGCTTTCATGGGTGATGAGCATGAGGGTGCCGTAGGTAATTACGCCTCTCAGCCTTATGAGATCGAACTTAACTATTCTGATCAAATTACTCTTGATTTTGATATGCGTACCTGGAGCATTAAAGAACTACTTGATCACGATCTGCCGCTGTCTATTGCGTCTGTACCGTCTAATCATGGTGAGCACACAAGGTTCGGAAGTAATAAGGTTCTGACAAGTATCTATGACAACTCTTCCACTATGGTTGCAAAGCTTGTTAAGCAGGTATTTAACAGTGCTGATGCAGCTAATACTATTCATTGGGACATTGCTACTGACAGACAGGATGCTAATCTTGAACTGTCTGGTATTAAGGTGAACTTTACTCACGGACACATTGCTAATGGCTCAGGATCTAAGACTGGTGGAGTAAGTTCTAAGAGTGCTATTGAGAAGCAGATTCTTGGACGTACCGAAGAAATGGTAGATATGAGATTGTTTGTCTCAGCTCATTACCATCACTTTAATGTTATTGAGGACCGAGGCCGTACCTTCTTCGGCTGTCCTGCGCTAGAGGCTGAGAAATCCTCTCAGTGGTTCTACGACTCATCTGGTGTGTGGTCCAAGCCAGGCATGTTGGGAATGGTAGTTGGAGAGCACGCAGATAGGCGAGGTTGGACTGAACTAGCAATAATTTAATATCTACACACTTACAGCCGATTTAAAGGTAGTAGGTGAATTGAAAGCCAGGTCACTTACAAAGTGACCTGGCTTTTTTGCATCCTGACAAATTAATGGCAATCCCATAGTCACTAGGAGGATTTGCGGGATGATTAATGTTGTTTCTAGAAAGCTAGGTAAACGAGGAGCATCCTGCCTCTGGTTTGGGATTGTCTTCATAGTTATTGGCTTGTCTTTTGTTATAGGAGATCCATCGCCGACCTTGCAATTAAACCTGCAATTTCTTTCCAGTGTACTACCTCTAGAAGTATGGGGTAGCCTATGGACCTTAGGAGGAGTTGTATTTTTGGTAGCTGCGTTATGGAAACGTTTAGAACTCATCGCATTCATGGTTGGAATTGCTATCACAGCTAATTGGGGTGTTGGCTATGCGATTCAAGCTGCTTTAGGAGAATCATCACGCGGGTGGGTCAGCGCATCGATCTACGGGTTTTTTGCGGCACTCATTCTCTTGATCTCGACATGGGCAGAGCCAATTGCAGATGTCGAGATGGGAGAAGGGGACAATGGATCTTAATATAGTAGTCGTTGCACTAATCAGTTTGGGTGGTCCAATTTTCCTGTACTTCCAAAATAAGTCAAATAATAAAAGACTTCAGGTTAACGATAAAAATGTTATAGCATTAGAAAAAGAAAAACTAGATGGTTTAGTGCTGGACAGAGCTAAAACTCTATACGAGGGAATGATTTCTCAACTTGAGGCTCAAGCTTCCAAACTTAGAGCGGTAATAGACGATTTAGAAAAAGATCTTGCTGAAGAGAGAGAAGATAACGTTAGGTTACGTCAGCGTATTCGAGAACTTGAAATGAAAGTCGCTGATCTAGAAGACCAGCGATATAAACTTAAGGTACAGCTAGATAGATTGAATAATTCTTAATGTGTGAAAGAGGTGGGTTTTGTGGCAGGAGCAAAGGCTAAGAAGTCTGCACCAAAAGTAGATGAGCCAGTAGTAAATCAAGAGAATCCAGGTACATCAGAAACAGAACGTCCCTCTACGGAGGAGAGCACCGAGGCATATGTGCCTAAGATGGCACCAGCTAATAAGGTAGATGAGACTGTTGAAAACCAGGAAAGCCCTGGAACCCATGAAGCAGTTAATCGTCAACCCGAGCCTCTGATTGTAGAGGATTCTGCTGGCATTAAGTATGACCTTAGTAAGACTCCTCAGCCGGAGTTAGTTCAAGAGGATAGATCCGCTGAGCAGAATCGTATTCGCCAAACAGAGGGTGCTCTAAATGCAGCCGACTGGCGCGAGGAGGATTCTGATTCTGACAAAATCTATGTAGAGGTTGAGTTTGTAGACTCTGGTTTTACTGTTGCTCGTAAGGTTTGGAAAGTTGGAGAGGTTCTCAAAGTAGAGGATACCGAAGAACTCCGCAGAGACAGTGATGATGGTGAGGGTAACCTCTGGTATGACCAGAGTGCTGATCAGCAGCGTAAGCGTTATGGACGAGTATTCTTCGAAAAGAGGTAAGTAGCGATGAGTTTAGTGCCACCTACAGTAATAGATTTCTCTACCTTTACAGGTAGGGCTAGTAATACTTTTGGCCCATTTGCGTATGAGGCACTAACTCAGGCAACTTTACTATTTTATCTCGCCTCAGGTATCGAGGAATACCCAGAAGATTTACAGTTAGCTAGACTTGCAAAATACGGAATACTTGATATGGCTGACAAAATTTACTTGAGTCAGCCATACAAGGAAGCTTCTATTTCTCCCTTCCAATCAGAGACTATAGGATCATATTCCTACAGCAGGTTAACTCAAGCTGTGAAAAAGGGAGACTCTACTGGTGTTATGTGGTTTGATATGGCAGTAAACAAACTTAAGGCCGGTGGCACAGGAATAGGTGCTTCAGGTTCTATTCAAGGTATGGAGTGGGATGGGATTGAACATTCTGCTGAAGGGCGTAATAGAATTTCTGGTGGTGGCTTTAGTAGAGACAGATTTAGAAACTCTTGGGATATTGATACCATAGAAGAAGTAGTCCATCACCACCCTATTGTTTAAGGAATCACTTATGCGTCATCTTTTTCCTACTCGCGTCGAAATACTTGAGGCTACTACAGATATTGTAGATGGAGCTAGAGTACAGGCATGGGCAAAATCTAGCGCTAAGTTTGACAATACCCTTCCTCCCGGAGAAATGCTTTGCAGACTGGACCTTATTTTCCTTAGACCGGGAAAGGATCAGCCAGCTCCTATCGTTGCTGGCCGTACCCCCGATCGAACAGGAATCATGTTTTGCAGCAATACTCCAGCACTTAAGGGTGGGCAAATAATTAAATGTGTTCAAGGGCCTAATACTGGTGCCTCCTTTTTGCTGAAGATGCGTCCCGATGAGGCACAGGGTTTTAGCGCCGCCCATCACATTGAGGTACAGGTATTTGAAATAGCTCAAGCAGGTTTGCACTATCCTTCAGGGGCACCTCAATGATTAAACTACAATTATTAACAGACGGCATTACAGCAGAAATAGATAGATTGTCTGATGGACCGACAGCTAAAGACTTACTTCATTTTGAGGCAGTACTGCAACGCCAATTCGCAGCTACTCAAGTTAAGGTTCACAAGATTACTCGATCTCTGGCTACGTCTGGAAAGATGTCTAGCGATATGAAGGGTAACAGCTGGCAAGCTGAAATTACTTATGGTGGTCCGTCAAGTGGAGTTCATAATCCTGTAGATTATGCTGAGTACGAACGAGAACGTGATGGCTCTCACGACTTCTTTAGTCCACTAGAAGGTATGAGTCATGAATATGTTGCGGCCATGGAAGCATTTTTGAGAGGATAATTTATGGAAGTGTTACAGGGTGCCGCAGTGAAATATTTAAAGAGCCTGCCAGAAGTTGTCCAGGCTGTCGGTAAACTTACTACTAGCCAGACTCCCTTTATTTTTAGAGATGAAATGCTTGTTAACTTAGAGGACCACCAATACCAAGCTGTCAGCGCTCTCGTAGTAGAGGACGGCGGCCCACTAGCCAATCCTACCCTTACCAGATTTAGGCTAAGGCGTCTCTCTATCTCGATCTGGGCCAACGGTACAAGAGACGTAGATGGAAATTTAATAGCGGCCAGTAGCGTAGAAAACAAGATTTTTTCAACTTATGAAGTACTGGATAAATACTTACACAGAACTGATCCTGCACCCGTATTGTGGAACACCTTGACTACCTATGCTTGTGAGAGAATAGGTGACATCAGTAAACCTATTTCTGTTATAGATGGAGATGGCATTAAGCTAGCTACCGTTTACTATTCTGTTTTGATTTAACTACCGATAAAGCACGTATACATATCTAGATCCCGAGAGGACAAGAAATATGGTACGTGTTTTATTGAAGGCTCCTATGTCTGTCTATACAGGTTATGGAAATGACGGTATAGGAATAGCTAGAGCGCTAATAAATAATGGCGTAGATGTCTATCTACAGCCTACTCATGTGGATGCTCCGCTTCCAGAAGATATAGCGCTACTTCTGACTAAGCGTCTAGTAGCTCCATTTGATGTAATGATCAATCATGTTGATCCAGCTCAATTAGGAATACTCAAGCAGGAGAAGGCTGCTTGCTCAATAACTATTGGATGGACAATGTGGGAATACGATAGCCTAGCCAACCTTAAGGGTAAATCTAAGTTACGTAAGGCGTTACAAAATTATGATCTCATTCTAGGGTACGATCAAATAGCTATTGATGCCTTTAAGCCCTATTTAGGTAATACTGTAGGTGGAGTATTACAAGGTGGGTATCTTCCAGATAAGTGGCTGAAGATAGAACGAGACTGGTTCAGTCCTCGATTCGGCTTCGCTATGTGTGGAGTCCTGTCTGACAGAAAAGACCCGTTCGTATCTATCATGGCCTTTAAGGAATTGAAGGAGGAGTATCCAGAGGAGTTTGAACCAGCAGAATTACATTTAAAGACTACTGTACCCGGCCTTCATTCCATGATGGAGCAATGGGTACCTAAACTACGAGTTCATTATGACTCCTGGCCCGAAGATGTATTGAAAGAGTTTTATGGTGCTCAGCATGTATTGCTCGCCCCTTCGCGCGGCGAAGGAAAAAACATGCCAGCTCTAGAGTTTCAATCTACAGGCGGCGCAGTTATTGCGACTAATTGGGGTGGACATACCGGGTGGCTTTCTTCTGAATATGCTTATCCTCTTGACTATGCTCTTATGCCTTTAGATGACAATCCTAGAGTAAGAAATGCTCGTGCAGACAAAGATCATATGAAGGCTCTTATGCTACATACTTTTAGAAATAGAGCCGAAGTAAAGCATAAAGCAGAATTAGCTGCTGAAGTTATCCCGCAGACGATGAGCTGGGATAAGAAAATAAATACTCTTTTCGAAAAGTTGCCTGAATGGCTTCCTGAGACAGGAACAAAGGTTTATCAAAAATTTCTCATGTCAGGAGACAACAGTGGAGTATAACGATAATTCAAATTTTAGATTACCTAAGTATTCTGAGCGTGATCCTGCATATGTTAAAGATGGTATAGAAGTTAGATGTCCTGGGAAGTTTAAAAAGCTTTTTCTTGTCCTGCTACAAGAACATATGCCTGAACCAGGAATGCTTATGGAAATAGCCTGTGCTGATTGTGCTAAACACGCAAGAGCTAACGGTGCTCCAGGGACTAAAAGATTCCTTCATTACTATGATAGTTCTGGAATCTGCGTCGCTAACAAGGTAACAGCTTACTAAAAAATATTGCCGATTAGTCTAGAGAGAACAATACCTAGGGCCATGTAAGGTTCCTAGATTTAGATAAGGAGTATTACATGGCGGGAACAAATTTCGAAGGCTTCTCAATTTCACATGCAGCTATTCTTAATGGTGCTACTGGTGTTGAAGAAGAATTCGGTGATATCTACGGTGTACGTTCAGGTACTATTGCTGCTGATACAGGTAACTACGATAACACAGGTGACGACTACGTATTGTCATCTTGGTTCTGGCTGAACTTCGCTACCGTTACTGTTGAAGCTGGCTATCTACCGTTCAAGACTATTGCACTTCTTTCAGGTGCAACCCTAACTTCATCAGGAGCAGGTGCAGGAACAACCTATTCAATGGGTCTATGGGAAGATGATTCTGTAAACCAGCCAGCTCGTCCTATGCTTATTAGAATTCCATCTAAAGACAGTGATGGTCTGGTTCGTGTTATGGACTTCATTCTTTACAAGGTTATCTTCGGTCCTATCAACTTTACTGGCCCATCTTACAAGTCTGGTTTACTGCTTAACTACACAGGTCGAGCAGTTATCTCAGATAAAGACGAAAAGGGTGCTGTACTGACTAAGCGTGCTATTGGTCGTGTAGTTAACCGCGCAGCATAAAATAAATAAAAACTAAGTCCAAGAAGACCAGGAGTCAATAATGGCAAAAGCAGCATCTCAAAAAGACGTAGAAGTAATAATTTATGATGGAGAAGTAGTCACTCTAGAGTCAGGTACTCAAGTAAGGCTACTTCCTCTCAAGGCTCGTCAATTCTTTAAACTTCTTCGTATTGTTACACACGGCGCTAGTGGTTTACTTCTTAATGTAAAGTTCTCAGGTGACGATACCCCTGAGGAGTTTGGCGCTAAGCTAGCTGCGGTACTGGGTATGGCTATTCCCGATGCAGCAGAAGAAGTTTTCGATTTCCTTCTCTCTATGGTTGAACCTGTTGAGTTCAAGACGGGTAGGAAACTTACCAAAGAAGAGAAGGAAAAGAACGAGAAACTTAATGAGGATCTATTCTATGAATTAGACAATCCTGAGCTAGAAGATGTTGTTACTCTTCTCGAAGCTATCGTAAAGCGAGAAGCAGAGGATCTTCAAGCATTGGGAAAACGTCTAATGTCTCTGTTCAATCTAGCGAACAAGACAGGTCAAATTCCAGAGGAAATGATCGAGAAGAAGGAAGTAGCCTCAGCAACGTAATTCCTAGCATTCCAGGATTAGATCTAGTCGGACCTATTTCAAGAGTATTTCATCTCATCAGTTCAACGTATGGTTGGACTGATGAGATGATTCTTGAATACACGTTGAAACGTATACGTCAAATTATTGCGGTCATCTCTGAAGATAAAATTGCCCGCAGTAAAGAGGAAAAACTAATGCTATCCTGGCAAACAAGAAGTTTAGCCATGGTTATGGCTGCGTCAGGAGGAAATCCCAGCGAGGACGTTATGAAGTTTGCTGCTAACTTGACGATAGATAATGAAGAATACCAAGCATTTAATAATGTAGCAGAAATACAAAATACGCCTAAGCCTCCTGTTCACGCAATTACGCAGGAGGAAGAAGCTGAAAAAAACTTTAATAATGCTGCGGATAAGAACAATCTCGAAATGATGGGATTGTTTGGTATGAAGTTAGCAGAAGGTAAGCCAGGTTAAAATATACCCAGGAGGTAAACACGATGACATCCCCCGGTGGAGAACACATCAGTCGTTATCGTGCTCTTGGTGAGTTTGATAATCTTATCCGTGAAGCTAATAAAGCTAAGCGAGCGCTTCGTGAGCTACGAGAAGAAGAAGCTAAGTTAAACGCACAATCTTTATCTGATGATAAAAAGATAACAGCATCTAAGCTGGAGCGTGCAAAAGCTGAAAAGTCTAGTACTGATTCTGCTAAAAAAGCTACTGCTGATTTAAATCGTGGCGACCAAGCAGGTAAGTCTGGTGAGGATGCCGGAACATCATATACTCGTGGCCTTGGTAGAGGTATTGATAAAGGCAGGCAGTCACCAGAGAATCGTCGCTTTCTAGATGCAGCAACTCAAGCATTAAAGGGTGCCTTTGAAAAAGCAGGTACTGACTCTGGTACATCGTTTCAAGGAAACTTCGGGAAAGCATTAAGAGGTTCAGGCGGAAGCTCATCACCTCTTAATGCTGCTATGACTCAGAAGCTTCGTGAGTTACGTGAGCAAGCTGGTCCTGCTGGTCAGGATACAGGTAATCGTTATGTTATGGGTTTCGCTAGTAAAATTAGAGACCTCAATAACATTCTTCCACTATTAGGTCAAGATAAGCTTGACCTAAATGTAGACATAACTGATGCACAACAATCGATGAAGGCGCTTGAGTTTGAGCTTAAGCGTCTATCTCATGTTACCGCTGAACCTCGTGTTCGTATTGACGCTAGTCGCGCACTAGATAATTTACGTGCCATCCAAAAGCTGTTCAAGGATGAAGTAGCTGAGGACATCATCAAGGAGTCAAGACGTATTCAAGATGAGCTAAAGGTTATCGACAATCTGCCATCTGGTAAGGCTTTTAAGTTCTGGACTCTTACTGCACTTAGCGATATGAGTCGAGTATTCAAGGAAGCCGACAGAGGCACCTCGGTATTCCAAAGGCTACGTCAGTCTATTGCTGCATCAGGTTCAGGTGGCGGCGGCAATTATTTCAAGACTTTGATTTCTGGGTTCGATGATCTTTCTGGAGCCAGTTCCAGAGTTCTTCAGAGATTAGGTCGAGTTTCCGGTGAACTCTACCGTATGCCTGGAGTTATTGCTGTACTTCTATCTACTATTCCCGCATTAATTAGCGGTCTAGGTGGTCTGGTAGGTGCCGCAGGTAGTGTAGGTAGCGCATTAGGTTCATTGTCTGGATTCCTTGCGGCAGCACCTGGTCTGTCATTTGCATTTATTGGATCAATAGGCGCTATGTCCGCAACTATAGGTGGGCTATCTGATGTATTCAAGAATGCACAGAGGGCAGCCGACGCAGAAGCTGAGGCAAAAGAAAAGTCCCGACTTGGTACAGAGAAGGCTCTTACAGCTGCGCAGAAATATAAACTAAGTCTTGAATCTTTATCACCTGCTACTGAAGAGGTAACCTTAGCTCTTGTAAAGTTTTCTGAGAAATACGGAGAAGTTCAAAAAAGAGTTGGCGAAAACTTCTTCAAGGAGATTGCAAAAGATACAGGAAAGCTTAATGAAGTACTTCCTATTTTAGAAAAGTTCTTTGGCAAATCCGCTACTGCTTTAGGTAAGTTAGCTGACGAAGCTTTAAGAATGATTACTTCAGGACCGTTTAAGCGTGATTTCGGTATCATCGCCGAGAATAATGCTGGATATATTCAAGATATGGGTAAAGCAGGTTTGTCTCTTGTTACTTCTTTGAAGAACATAGCTATTGCTGCTGGACCGTTTACTGCTTGGGTAACAGGAGCCTTGAGAGAAGGTGCGGAGACCTTTGCTGATTGGTCAGCTCAGGCACGCTCAGATGGAACTATTCAAGAATTCCTAGACGAAACTACAGAGTCTGGAAAGATTCTATGGCAGATTCTTAAGGATCTAGGTAATGTTATTAACTCATTTTTCCAGGCGACAGTAGACGAAGGACAGAGTTATCTTCAAAATCTACAGGACATCACTAGTGGTTGGGCAGATGTAGCTAAGGCGCAAGAGGGGGCTAATTCTCCTCTACGCACCTGGCTAGTACAAATACGCCCAATTATGGCATCTTTGGGTGAATTAATTTCTGCATTGGCTAAGGGTATTGGTGGACTAGCCAGTAATCAAGACAATATCAAGACCATGATTGATTTGCTTGATACGTTGCGTACGAAGGTTCTTCCACCTATTCTTGATATTCTTCAGCATCTTAATGATTCTGGAATTGCTGTTACGGTAACAGAAGCTATTGGAACATTGCTAGAAGCTATTGCTAAATTCTTGGATAGCGGCGCTACTACAGCGTTGTCTGTCTTTGTTACAGTACTAGCTAATTTTGCTGAACTAATTTTTAGTTTTGCTAGTTTACCCGTCATCAGTGATATTCTAGGTGGTTTAGCTTCAGCTATTGCTACCCTAGCTGCGGTATCTATTGTGGCAAGATTTACAGGTCTATTCAAGCTGTGGGACTTCTTTACATGGATGGTACGTAATAAGGGTAACCTCTCTGGAGCATTCGCTGATGCCGCACGTGGAGCCGCCGGATTATCTCAAGTTGGTGGACAACAGGCGTTACCTTCAAGGGTTCCTTCACCAGTAACTAGTGTCGGGTCAGACGACTTTATTGTTAATCAGACTAGGGCTACCGAAAAGCTAGGCGAGGCATCTCGCAGGGCTTCTGTTCAGACAGGTGCATTCAGTAGAACATTATCAGCTATTAGAGTTGCTGGCAATACAGCTCGTACGGCGCTATCTAGTCTATCAGGATTTATAGGCGGCCCCTGGGGTATTGCTTTAATTGGAGCAACGGTTGCTATTAGTGCAATTACCAGTAAGCTATCTGATAACAAGAGAGAAGCCGAAGATACTAAGACTGCATTCTTAGCCTTGAAGGGTGCCTACGGAGAGTTAAAAGAAGGTAATACGGAAAGTATCAGTAGCTTGGCTGAAACTGACGAAAAACTGAAAGAGATTATAAACTCAGCTGATAAGTATGGGTTAAGTCTTACTGACGTTGCTGGAGCACTGAATAATCAAGAACAAAATCTAAGTAGGTTCAACGCTCAAATTGATACTCAAATTAATGCATTAGTCAGTGCTAGAGATGCTCAAATTGAATATGCTCGATCAACTGGTGATACTACTGGTGCATTCCAGGCAGATATTGATGTTGTTCAAAAGCAGATTGATACTGTTCAAGCATATAAGGACCAGGTTAACTCTACTGCTAAGGCTCAGAATAGACAGAACGAGATCCTTCAAGATTCTACTAAGCTGACAAGAACTTATCAGCAGAGACTTGCTGGCCTTACTCAGGAGCAGGTTGAAAACTCAGTAAGAGCAGGCGAGATGGATGGAAAAATTCGTCTACTTTCCGGTGCCTTGGATACTATGTCTAGTGCTACCTCGTCCGCGAGAGATCGTTCACGTGCATTAGCTAATATCATTTCTCATGAGACTGGAGAGATGGAATCAGCTAATGAGGCAGCCGAAAACTTTGCTGGTCAAATGCTTAATCTACAAGACGCAGTTAAGGCTAACGGTCGTACTTTAAGTATTCATACTCGTGAGGGCTTGAGAAACCGTGATGCGCTAGAAGATGCTGCAAAGGCTACTCGTGATCTGTATCTTGAGGATATTGCTTCAGGTCGTCCTATGGACGAATCTATCAAGAGGCATAAAGAGAGAATTACTGAGCTTAGAAAAGAAGCGAAGGACCTTAAGTTAAATAAGAAGGAAACTGAAAATCTTATTAAGACTTACGGTGATGTTCCTGATAGCGTAAAGACTGATATTCAGTCTGACAATAAGGGATTCGCGCAAGTTTATGCAGATTTAATGAAGCTCCAGGTTATGCAGAAGGCATTGCAAGAAGGTAAGTCTCTAGGTGAGGCTCAGAAATCTTGGAATGCTGAATCCAGTAAACTTTATCAGCGTTATATTCCACCTAAGGGAGATGGTCCAGGATTCAAGGAAGGCGGCCCTGTTTGGGGTGCAGGTACTAGGACATCTGACTCTATTAGAGCTTGGTTGTCTAACGGTGAGTTTGTTCAGCCTACAGATGCAGTTGAGCATTACGGAATGCCCATCATGGAGGCATTACGTACTAAGAAGCTGGATAAGTCTGCGCTGAATGAAGCATTACCTGATGACAATATGTCAAACTTTAAATCAGGTGGTCACGCACACAGTACCAATTGTGCTGCTTGTGAATCAGGTGGACATAAGTTTGCCAAGGGTGGTACACCAACTTGGCCTTTCATAGTTACCCCAAAGGGCACAAAGATCGACAAGAATTGGGTTAACGAAGGGGCCATGGGTGATATTGGTTCAGGTGTTGGTGGTGGAGGTTATAAGTGGCAGATGGCGGTACTGAGAAAGCAGTTCCCAGGGTTGCCTTTGATTTCTGGGTTCCGTCCTGGATCTAGAACTCTTTCTGGTAACAGGTCTTATCACTCTGTAGGTAGAGCTGTTGACTTACCTCCACGCCGTGATGTTGCTGCGTGGATTAGGGCGACTTATGGGTCTAGGACTAAGGAACTTATTACTCCTTATAACGATCTCAACTTACACAACGGTAAGCCACACCGCTATACTGGAGCTATTTGGAACCAGCACAATTTCGCTGGTGGAAACGCTCACGATCACTGGGCATTCAAGCAGGGTGGTTTGGTTGATCTTATGAATATGATGGGAATGGATAATCTTGCTCCGCAGAAGCAGGCACCGTTACCAACTACTCCAAGGTCTCTTTCTCCTGCTGCTAGCTCTGTAGTCAACAACTCAACAAACCAGGCAAGGACATTTGGCGATGTTATTATCAACAACCCAATGCCTGAGCGTGCAGGAGATTCAATTCGTGATTCATTGTATCGTACACAGATGCTATTATAAGAGGGGAGGATAAAGATGTCTAATTCAAGCGATGAGTATTGGGAGATTAACGGAGTATCGTTAAATCAGTATTGCTGGGCCATCAAGACCTTAGGTGGTTCTAGATTAGCTGTACCTAAGTTGCGAGGAGATAATACACTTTATCCTTTCCGCGATGGTAGAGCTTTTAGATCTAAGCTGGCTGACTCTAGGATAATAACGTTGGCAATGTTCGTAGCCGGAATTGACCCCGCTACGAACAATCCTAGAACCAACGGAAACCAAGATGTGCAATTCAACGATAACTGGAGAACGTTACAGAAGCTTTTCTGGTCTCCGTCTCAACAGTTAACTTTAACTCGTAGATGGTGGCAGGGTGCAGCATCTCCTGTATTGAAGGAGGCTACTGCTTTATGTGAACTAGCAGGAACCATGGACCCTACTATGACAGGAAGAACTAGAGCTGATTTTGCAGTTGACCTACTGCTCTCAGACCCCTATTTCTACGGCCCTGAATTAACGGTGAATTTAGTTCCGGGCGTCCCCCTAGTAGTGAACAACCCAGGAGATATAGATGTTTATTCAACAATTAAAATACAATTAAACGGTGAACTTGTTTCTCCTGTAATTACTAACCAGACTGTTCAACCTAATGTATGGGTACGTATCAATACTGCTGTAATAGCTAATCCTGTTAATGTTGATGTAGGGCAATTTACTGTAACCAATAGTTTCGACAATACGAATCTTGTAGGAGCAACTACTCATTCAGGAGATAGAGCTTGGTTGAAATTAGCGCCCGGCAATAACACCTTGAAACTTACGTCGATAGGTAACAGTACAGGAAATGCCGTTCTAAAGTATAAGCCAGCTTATATTTGATCCCCTTGGAGGATAATAAATGAGGTACTATTCTAATGTAGCTGTTCTAACTACATTATCTAACGTAGGTGGAATTTCAACTGGAGCAGTTGAAATAACCCCAGCATCAACAACAGGATTCCCTTCCCAATACCCCTATACTTTACGCCTTGAGCCTGATACTTCCAACGAAGAATTAGTTACAGTAACGGGGCCTAAGGGCGGCGCACCAGGAACATTAATCATTACTCGTGCATCCGACGGCACTACAGCAAAAACACATGCTGCTGGATCTCCTATTGTTCATGGAGTATCAGCTCGTGATTTTCAGGAGCCTCAGAATCACATTGCCCTGACTACTGTCGCATCCGTTCATGGATTGCCCCAGGCTGCATGGGAGGATGAGTTTACTATCTATAAGGATGTAGATCAGTCTTACAGTTCTGATACGTCGTTAAACAACGATACTGTTCTTAAATTTAATGCTGAAGCTAATACAAAATATCGAGTTGAACTCTATGCTATGGCATCTGGCTCTGGCGGTAATATTGTATTGGCGTGGACTGTTCCATCTGGTGCTGGAGGATTGCGTGCAGTACTCGGCCCCGCCGCTAACTCGTCTAATCGTGACGATACTAACGTAAGAGTTGGCGCTCACCAGATGAACACAGTAATTTCTTACGGTCTTAATTCTGAAGCAAACTATGTATGTATCCAGGAGAGGTTCGTTGTCTCTATTGCTGCTACTTCAGGTGTGGTTCAACTTCAGCACGCTCAGCAAGTAACTAATGGATCTAACACAACAATGCGTGCAGCGTCATATATGGTAGTCAGAAAACTTGTAAACAACTAATAGGAGTGTAAGACCATGAGTCTAGCGTCACTGCCTCACAAAATTCCTTTCAGTATTGGAGGATTAGTACGCCCCGGAGAAACTAAAGCATATGGCTTTACGGGTGTATTACCAAAAAGACTCCCCTTTACTTTAAGTGCATTAGTTCCTATCCCAGCTATTCCTTACGGAAGCCTGGGCTGGGAGCTTATCTGTCGTAGGTATGATGACTTTCAGACTGAATTATTGAGAACCAATGACTTTACTGCGCTTACCTTTTCCCGTGAACTTAGTGCTCTGGGTGCAGCATCATTTTCTCTCAATTTAGATCATCCATTATTTCAACAAGCATTGAATACTGGTGCCTCTATTGAAGATTTATTTGATTACGAAAATTTATGGGAAATTAGATTCGATGGTAAAATCCGTTTCCAAGTGTTAGGTACAGCTGTTGTTGATTCTCAGATTAATGAAGTTGAACAACGTACCGCTACTGTTTCTGGGTCCGGTATAGCTAAGGTACTGGAGTGGGCTACTGTTTATCCAGTAGGATTCCCTGATAACATTCTCACCAAATTAGAAACACTCAATGATCCTTTCACCAGTGAATCACTGAACACCGAGGTGTGGTCGAACACCAGCGTATCCTCTGGAATTGTTATGACAAGTCTTGGTGCTCGCAAGCAAGCTGATGCAGATATAGATAAATTAACAGAAGAATACAAAACTATTAATGAGCAGTTAACGGCAGCTACTGCTTCCTACAATGCTGAAAAAGCTACCTACGCCGCCGTCATGAAGGATAAAACTTCTACGGCTAACGAGAAAAAAGAAGCACTCAAGCAGTTAAACGAAGCTAAAATAGCCGAAGCTAAATTAGCTCAGCAAAAAACGCAAAATTTGGTTGATACCGCTCAAGCTACTCAACGTAAAAACTTCGCTACCGGTAGCACTGTGTATCAAGATGATTCTTACGGGCACCTAAAGCTTACTAGAGGTAGCGCAGGTATAACATATCTAGAATCTAAAGATTATGATTTTGCCAGTTCTGGCGTAGCTGTTGGTGTTGAGCCAGCACCATCAAGATCAGGTTACGATGGACAGGCTCATACTATTATTAGAGTAAGCCATAACCCTAATGCGGGGTTTGTCAATAATCTTGTACCTGACAAGAACACCAGTAGAGACTTTGCTAGATTGTACACTACAAGAATTAACGACAATCTTAGACTGGTTGCAGAATGCACTAGTAATAATGTGACTGTTAATGAAGACTGGGAATATGATGTAAATGCTCAGAGGTATTGGAGAATCCGTGATGACAACGGATTTATGATTTTTGATACTTCTGCGGATAATACATTATGGACTGAGCGCTTCCGTTGTGAATACAGTTGGCCTACAGCTACTGTAGTATTCCAGTTTGGGCTAGAAATTATTGGAGAAGTAGGCATCGGGTTCCCGCTGTCTGCGTATATCTTTAAACTAAACGATTCTACTATTCCTGCTGTGGAGCCAGCCATGGCTTTATTTCAGCAACTACTGGCTAGTGCTCAAAGTAGAGGAACTATTCCATTTGTCAAAACAGCATTCACAGATTCACTAGACTCTCGTGGTCTGGTTTGGATAGGTGAGCCGGTTGTTGATGTGGCTGAGGGTACAAAGCTATCTGACGCCTTAAAAACACTTTCAGATATTCAGCAGGCTGATTGGTTTATGGACAATGACTTCAATCTAAAGGTATTCCAGAGAACTAAAGAAGACGTTACTATTCCACCAGTCTTTTTCACCAAAGAAGATGTTGTATTTAATGAAGCAGGATCGCAGTTAGCTAAGGAAAGAACTAGAACAAGAGATACTATTGCTAATGCAATTATAGGTAAGAACTCAGTAGGCAGCTACGCATACATAGAGGATTCTTCTTCTCAGACTAAGTATCAGAGAAGAGAAGCCTTTATTTCTGCTGGAAACTCAGAGAACTTGGAAAGTTTAGCTTTAGTACTTGATGCAACTCTAGAAGAAGTAAAAAATGAGAAAACTTCTTGGCGAGTAAATGTTGCAGCCGATCAGCCGGGCAGAAGAGTATTCGAAGATTACGATATAGGTGACTGGATTTCTATAGAAAATATAGATTCTGCTAAAAACATTACTGTGGCTCAGTGGAGAGTTATCGGCATTGCAGTCAGCATTACTTCAGATTCTATTACTACTGTGGAATTGACATTACAATCAAGAATGCAGCTTCTTGCAGAAAGATTAAAGGCACAAGTTGAAAGTATGTCAGCCTCAAGCATCTCAGGATCAACTACACTGGGAAGCTCAGTCAGTGCTGCTACATTAATTCAGCAAGCAACCTTAGCAGGATTAAGAGATGTTATTATTCCTAATCCTGTAGAGGGAGATGTACTTACTTATGCTAATGGATTCTGGACACCTGTAGCCCCTGGTGATAAAACTATTCCAAATACCCCCGAGTTCACTACTGTATACAGTAACGTGTATTATCCTGCTGATGGTGTATCAGTAAAGGCACAAGCTCAAATTTCTTGGAACTTACCTACCAATACTGATGGTTCCATGATTAGTGACGGACATCACTTTGAGCTACGTTACAAGCCTGATGTCAGTGCTGATTATCCTGCATTATGGGAAGAAGCTGAAGATTATCTTTGGGAAGATTTGTACACCTGGGGACAACCTACTATTCCACCTATCACTAATTCTGGGTGGCAGGTTATGTATGTCGGATGGGACGAGACATCTACAGTAATTCAGGAATTAAGTCCTGGAGTTAATTATGAAATCCAGATTCGTGCAGTAGACTCGTCAACTCCTCAGCATTTCTCCGAGTGGTCTCCTATTTATGTATTCTCAGCCAACAAGGATACTATTGCTCCTCCTATGCCTGCTCCACCTGTAGTGGCCTCAAGCCTATTAGGCATTCAAGTAATTCATTACTTAGGACAATTCTCTGGCGGGCAATTCAACCTGCCTCCAGATATGTCTTATTTAGAGGTTCACGTAGGAGGACCATCATTTTATCCAGATGATTCTACTCGCATAGGTAAAATCATTGCTGATCAAGGAATGATTCGTTCAGGCACCCCCGTTATTCAAACATTCAACTTGGAAAGTACAGATAATATTTGGGTAAGAGTAGTAGCCGTAGATAAAGCTGGAAACAAATCAGGACCATCTCCTGCCGTTACTTCAACTATTGCGTTGATCGATGATGCACACATCAGTGATCTGACAGCATCTAAGATTACGGCCGGAACCATCAATGCATCCATTATTCTCGGTGGAGTGATCCGTACAGCGGAGTCCGGCGCTCGCGCAGAGATGAACTTTGAGGGCTTCAGGATTTATTCTGAGGATGATGATCCTACAGTTGCACTACTGGGTAACCCTGGAAGTAATGGTAACTTTTTATTAATTAAAGATTTAGAAGATCCATCTATTACCTTAGCAGGAATCGATGGAACAGGAAGAGGCTCATTCCAAGATATTACGGTATCAGACAGTGTTACTATTCAAGGAGAAGACTTACTTGATGAAATCATTTACCCTAGGGCCAAGGGTGTTATTTCTATTGGTACTTGGAATAGTCCTGTCGTTGCGGGAGGTGTAGGAATTGAAAGAGGATTCTTAGAGATCAGTTTCATTGCGGAGGAATCAAGAACTTATATGATCTTCGGCATTACTGAGTGGGAATCTACCTCCAATACTGACAGATTGGTTCTTCGTCTTTATGATTCAGGAGATCTAGATCCTACTATGACACTTGGTACCCATATTCAACAGGCTATCAATGTCGGTGCCCCCACTGCCGGAGGTAATGCTACCGCGCACATTACTCACGCGGGAACATTCACACCAGGACTACATAGAGTCCTTATGACATTCTTTGCCTACAACGGTGTAGCTACTGTGGCACCTGATACTAATGCATCGAGTTTAATTTGGGTAGAAGATGTAGGTCTACCTAAAACTGATACTGTAATTGTTAACGATGGTGGTGTAGATGCATATCTTGCTCCTTCTACACCGGATTCAAAACCAGCTCCTCCTAAACCTAAGGTTGAATACACCAAAACTTATTCTTGTACATGGTCTGGAACCTATCGCTCTAATGGAGATTATTCATCATCTCATGGTAACACCATGGTACAAGGTGACTCCGGGGCTGACAACTGGTTAAATGATGCGCGAGCACTGTGTGGATTTAATTATGCTCAAATTATCAAGGACACTAAGGGTGCAACTATAAAGGCTTGCTATGTCACCTTGTACGCTAACCACTGGTATTGGAATGATGGAGGAACCGCGAGGATCGGGACTCATAGTTATACAGGTAGACCTGGTTCATGGTCAGGCTCCCGTGTGGATGAGCAAAGAATCACATCAGCCAATTGGCCTAAGCCAGGTAAGAGAAAAGTTAATCTTGGAACCTCTGTGGGTAATGACTTCAAGTCTGGTGCAGCAAAGGGTATTGCCCTAGGACCAACTACGGGTTCTAAAACTCAATATGGAAAGTTCAACGGTAATGGTCAAGCTAATGAACCTGTACTGACTATAGTGTACGTGAAGTGATCCCCGTTCCCAGGGACAGATACTTACCTACACTTCGATCAGCAGGTCACAGACTAGGTAACCGATACAAGAGTAAGACTTGAAAATAACCCAGGAGGTACTAGTAATGTCAGCTACCACTCCAAGAGTAGGATTCTACCTACCTGAAGATGATGGAAGTGAGCCAGTAAATGTAGCAACAGATCTAAACGATAATCTTGAGAAAATTGATGCGACGATAGGATTCGTTCCTGCCCTGGAAGCTACTCCACCATCGAACACCTTCAACGGGATGGGTCGATACAACACTGACTCCGGGAAAGTATCCTTTTTAAAGGCTGCTACGTGGACTCAGATTCTTGCTGAAGGTGCTACATTCCTTAGCAATATCCTTATGGGTGCAGCTAACAGAATTGGTATAGGAACAACCACTCCAGCCGCTATTGTTGACGTAGCAGTAACTAATACTGCTACGGTTCCACTGTTAAGGTATAAGGCATCAGGTGAAGCTTATCCCCGAGTTCAGGTAGATAATAATGGTATTAGATTGGGTGGAGGATCACTAACCCCAGAGACACGAATTTATCGCCCAGCACCCGATCAGTTGAGCATTACTGGTGGAGTAAACGTTGAGACTAATCTTAACGTTGCTGGATATCTTGGTGTTAACTCTATGGATATCTCAGGCAACCTTGGTATTGGTGGTGTAATCTATACCGACTTACATGTCAATGGAGATTTCTCAGCGGGCGGCACAGGATATATTGCTACTATTAGAAAACTTGTTGACACGACTAGAACTAGTACTACAACATTAGCTAATGATCCAGAGTTATTCGTCAACCTAGACGCTAACAGTGTTTATATGATTGAGACTTATCTTATTATTTCTGGTTCTAACGCCGGTGACTTCCAGTATTCATGGACCGGTCCTACAGGTTCTTCAGGATTAAGATGGTCGTTAGGCCCATCAGCGGCAAGCACTAACCGTGAAGACACAACTATGCGATCAGGTATTCATCAGCTGACTACTGCTGTTATTGTAGGTGTTCACTCTGATGCCTCCTTCTCGGGTGCGCAAGATACTATGGTTATTACGACAACTACAGCAGGTCAACTAATTTTGAAGTATGCTCAAGGAACATCAAGCGCGACAGCAACTACATTGCGCGCAGGCTCATTGATGCAAATAAGAAAAGTTGCATAATGTGTGAAGATCAGTTACAATGAGATAAGTAAAGACTTATCTCCAAGAGGGAGGAAAATAGTATGGGTACATTAGCACTTATTGCTGCTGTAGTTAAGAAGTTTGTTGACTTCGTTCGTCAACTACGCGGTAGAGATACCAGTGCAGTAGTTACTCAGTTGCTGGCATGGGTTTTGGGTGTAGTTGCGGTTTATCTAGCTGCTCACGTAGACTTCGCCTCAGCAGTTGAGTTTGCCAATATGTCACTTGACGACATGAGCCTTTGGACTCAGACTGTTCTAGGTGTACTCGTTGGTTCCGTAGGTTCTGTAGCAAAAGATGGTCTAAAGGCATTGGATAATTCTCAGACCGAAGCAGCACCTAAGTTGGTCCCAGGACCAACAGAAAGATAAGGCATTTGTATGACGAGCCGATTCCACGAAACACCTGAACTAGACTTTGGCATGTATAGTCAGTTAGTTGCTGATGCGCTACTTGCTTTCCAGCAGGATGTCGCCTATGCTATTCAGGTGGTGGAATCGGCTCGGTCTATTACTGAGAAAAAGTCTGCCTCAGCTAAGCGATCTAAATCCAAGATATTAAGGAGTTAATGTGCTATTTGAGGCAAATAAGTTACCAACTGATAAGCGAGATCGACTAGCTCGAAAAATTAGAAGTATTAAAGATATCAATTTACCAGAATTAAAATACTTCAATAGTCTTCCTTGCGAAAATCATGTGACTCCTGATCCCCTCTGTCAAAAGTGCGGGATCATTTTTCGTAAGCATCAAAAAGTAGGAGTCGCATGGCTGTATTCCGCAGGAATAGGACTGTTAGCTGATAGTGTTGGTACAGGTAAAACTATCCAGGCAGCTGGAACCGCCGCAGTAATAAAGCAAGCTGGTGAATTATCTGATGGATCAAAGATTCTTGTTGTATGTCGTCCTAGTGCGGTGCCTCAGTGGGAGCAGCAACTTAACCGTTTGTTGATAGACACTAAAGTTATCGTAGGCGACGGGGTTCGTAAAAAAAGAATTGCTAAGTACATGGCTGATGACTGGGAAATCTGTGTCATGGGCTATCAAATGCTTATCAACGATCTAGAGCAACTAGATCTCGCCTTTAATTTCCAGGCAGTATTCGTCGATGACGTTGACCCACTCCGTAACGGTGATACCGCTACAGCCTACGCCGTTAATCGTATTAGCCGCAGGGCACCTCATATCTACATTCTTACCGGTACCCCGCTACAGAAAAAGCTACAAGATCTTTACAATGTTCTTCAGCCGCTAGGAGCTAGAAACATTCTAGGCTCACCTATTACTTTTGAACGTAGATATTTGCAGAAGGAACTTATCGAAGAATCTAGCGGTACTGGGAAAACTAGCATCAGGCGAAAGGTAGTAGGATATAGAAACCTGGATGAGTTCAAGGAAAAAATTGCTCATCTTACTCTTCGCCGTACAGCAGAAGATATCGATGACGTAACGTTACCTGCGGTTATCCCCAACAATATTTTTCTGGAGCTGTATCCTGCTCAAACAGAGAAATACAAAGAATTGCAGCGCGGCGTCTTAAGAATTATCAAGGCAGAGGGTGAGCAAGTTAAGCACGCAACTGCTGTCTCTAAGTTTAACTACGGTGCTCAGATCTGTGGCGGGCTGGCTGTTGTGGGAGAGGAGGACAGACCTCGAACCTCGGTAAAACTAGATTGGGTCGAAGAGAAATTAGTAGGAGATCTAAATGAAGAAAAAGTAGTTATCTTCATTAATTTTAGAAATGGAGTAACAGCACTTCAGAATAGATTAGATAGGCAGGGGATTCGTTACGTTACTATTTCAGGGGCTAACCGCAATAATGCTGACAGGTTTGCCGCACAGCAACGGTTCTGGGAAGACCCGAGTTGTAGAGTGCTTATAGGTACTACATCTATCGAGCAGTCTTTGAATCTACAGATTGCTCGACACCTGATTAACGTAGACATGATTATGAATCCTTCCCGTATGGAGCAGTTAGCGGGTAGAATCAGAAGAGATGGATCAAGTCATAGTTCTATCTATGTACATAACCTCCTGACTGTAGACACACAGGAAGAAAGATATTTACCTGCCCTAGAGCGCGAACAGGCATTGATCGATCACATATGGGATTCTCAGAGTGAATTGTTCAATGCCTTGAGCCCTCTAGCCTTACTTACCATGATTGGAGGTACGACTAGGTGAATTATGACAGAGATTTCCTTATACTTGAACATTTGGATTTGGCGAAAAAGGTAGCTGTTAAAGAATGGAGAACAGCCACCCATGCTCTTGAGCGAGATGAGATGATCGCATTAGCTAATCTAGGTTTAGTTGACGCAGCGAACAGGTGGGAAAAGTATTGTGCTAAAAACAATTACGATCCTTCGGCGACTCAGTATTTTAAGGTATTTGCTAGCCTGAGAATCAGAGGTACTATACGAGACCACATTCGTCAGGTAGACTGGGCTACAAGAACTCTTCGAAGCAAATCTAAGAAGCTCAAGGACGCGGGGCAAGATGACGGAGTACCTATTGCAGAATTAGCCTTAAAGACAGATATGACTGAGGCTGAAATAGCAAAGGTAAACGCAAAACTAGCCTCTCGACCCGTGAGTTTAGATTCTCAGATTCTTACAGCTTCAGAACATGGCGACTCCCCTGCCCATCAAATAAAAACTAAAGAGGACACTGAGGGCGCAGCATTTGCTAAGTCTTTGATGAGTGTGTTTGTCACTACTGTTAAAGCTTTACCTCAAGAAACACAACTTGTCATTAGCCTGTATTATTACAGTAAATTAGACATGAAGAGAATTTCAGAGCTATTAGGTATGCCTGAAATAAAAATATCACAGCTACATGCTAGCGGTGTAGTAGCCGTTAAAGATGCATTGACATTCGCCGCCACAGAGAAAGATTAATACTACATGCTGTTGAACATTAAATATAAGGCTCTCGATCCTAAAGCAGTAACACCGCAGTATTCTAAATACGGTGATGCGGGAGCAGATCTCTATTCTGTTGATTACGGAATACTGGAACCGAAAGAACGTAGACTAATAAATACTGGTATAGCCCTGGAAATTCCTTTCGGTTGGGCAGGATTTATTCATCCTCGCTCAGGTCTTGCAAACTCGTATGGAATTACTGTAGTCAACTCCCCTGGAACCGTGGATTCAGGGTACCGTGGACCTATTATGATAAATCTGCTTAATACAGGGATAGCTCCATACACCTTTTGTGTTGGAGATAGAATTGCTCAGATTATTTTTCAGCAAGTAGACACCGCATATTTTGAGCAAGTAGAAGAACTATCAGAAACTGTTAGAGGGTCCGGCGGGCATGGCTCTACCGGAGGTTTTGATGTCGGCAGGGTTTAAATCAAAGCCGCCTCAGGCACGAACCTTTCACAGGCCATCAGCAGATGTTACTGCTGTAACTCGCCAGTGGCGTACTGTAGCTGTTCAAGATCTTAAGCCTGGTGATCTAGTAGCCCATCGAGGGTTAGTCATTTCTGTCAAAACTACACCTAAGGATGCAAAAATTGCACTTGAAGTAGGTAATCCTATGTCAAAAACATTCTTCATGAACTACGGAGATCGATTGTTTGCCTTCGTTGAAAAGGAGCCTGAGTGAGTCGTACATCTTTAGAGCATAGTAAGATAGTTCTAGCGGCAATCATCCCCGATCGAGACGATCTATTGAGTAGGGCGATGACTCAGTTGACTGAGGTTCATTTTCCTGATCCCCAGTACAAAAATATTTTCCTCTTGCTTGAGCGTTATCTAGAAACTACAGGAGCGGTATTAACACGTGAAGCCCTTCTAGACACATTAGGCAGAAACAAAGTTGATGCTGGCAAAATTGCTCTTTATGAGGAAACCTACAAAAACTTACTCTCCTATAAAGTTGAGGATTCCGAGTTTCGCTGGAGTATGGATCAGCTAAA
>Ga0247737_1000002_pt1 | contig 75568 bp, 78 predicted proteins | sample UWRJL028104C2_FD_180937 | JGI IMG/M metagenome (GOLD analysis project Ga0247737, IMG submission 180937) | Plant litter microbial communities from Arlington Agricultural Research Station in Wisconsin, United States - UWRJ-L028-104C-2 | ecosystem: Environmental > Terrestrial > Plant litter >...
CGAGAGCTTGCGGTCGAGCACGACGTGACCGTCGAGGATGGAGCGTGCGGCGTCGGCGATCGGCTCGTTGTGGTCATCGCCATCGACGAGCACCGTGTAGATGCCGGTGACCGAGCCGACCTCGCCCGTGCCGGCCCGTTCGAGCAGCTGGGCGAGCAGGGAGAACGTCGACGGCGGGTAGCCGCGGGTGGCCGGAGGTTCGCCGACCGAGAGGCCGATCTCGCGCTGCGCCATCGCGACGCGGGTGAGCGAGTCCATCATCAGCATCACGTGCGCGCCGTCGTCACGAAACGACTCGGCGATGCGGGTGGCGAGGAAGGCGGCGCGCAGACGCATCATCGCCGGTTCGTCGGAGGTGGAGACGACGACGATCGAGCGGGCGAGCCCCTCCGCGCCCAGGTCGTCTTCGAGAAACTCGCGCACCTCGCGCCCGCGCTCCCCCACCAGCGCGATGACCGAGACCTCGGCCTCCGTGCCGCGGGCGATCATCGAGAGCAGCGACGACTTGCCGACGCCGGATCCGGCGAACAGGCCCGTGCGCTGACCACGCCCCATGGTGGTGAGGGTGTCGAGCGCTCGCACGCCGAGCTGCAGCGGCTGCTCGATGCGCGCGCGGTGCATGGGCGACGGGCTGTCGTTGTCGAGCGAGACGTATCGGGTCACCCCGAGCGGTCCCCTGCCGTCGATCGGGCGGCCGAGGCCGTCGATGACCCGGCCGAACAGGGATGCCCCGGTGGGAACGAGAATCGGCAGGCCCCGGGTGCGCACGGGCGCCCCGGCGCTGATGCCGGACATCCGTCCGAGCGGCATGCAGCGGATGCCCGTGGCCGTCGCCGCGATGACCTCGGCGTCGAGAGACGCGGCCCCGTCGTCGCCGCCGATGGTCACCAGATCGCCGATCGCACAGTCGAGGCCGCCCACCTCGAGGCCGAGGCCGACGATGGAGGAGACGACGCCGACCCGCTCGGGGGCGGCGACACGGATCGCCTCGAGGATGCTCATGCGCCGACCTCCCCGAAATCACGCGCGTCGGCGCCCACGATCGCCGCGCGAGCGCGGGCGGTCGCCGAGCTGATGCGGGCGTCGAGATAGCCGACGGGCAGCTCGGCGATCGCGTCGCAGCGCCCGAGGGCGGGGTCGGCGACAAGCTGCACACCGGCGGAGGCGATGGTGGCGTCATCGAGCACGGCAAGGTCCAGTGGGCTGAGGCGAACGCGGGTCACGAGCGCCGCGTCTGCGGTGGAGAGCGCGCGGGTCAGCGCCGCGCGGGCCGACGTGTCACCGGTGGAGAGTTCGATGCCGAGGATCGCCTCGGCCAGCTGCAGCGCGCCCTGCGCCAGCACATCCTGAGCCTCGGCGACCACGGGAACGGCGCGCGCAGCGAGGGCGTCGGATGCAGCCGCCAACACGTCGATCGCCCGGTCGAGCCGGGCCTGACCGTGACGGATGGTGGCGTCGTGTTCGGCGTGCAGTCGCGCGCGTAGTGCGTCGAGCTCGGCGTTCGCCGCCCGGAGCCCCTCGGCATACCCGGCGGCGTGTCCGCTCGCGCGGGCGCGCAGCTCGATCTCGTCCTGCTGCTCGGTGCGCAGGCTCGGAAAGCTGAGGGCGGCGAAGGTCGGCTCAGGAGACATAGTGGTCGTCGTCTCCCCGCTGGATGGTGATGACGCCCTGTGCCTCGAGGTCGCGGATCGCGCGCACGATCTCGGCGCGGGCTTCCTCGATCTGCTTCATCCGCACCGGGCCGAGGTTCTGCACCTCCTCCTCGAGGATCTCGCGGAGGCGCTCCGAGATGTTCGCGCGGATGACCTCGATGACGGCCTCGGTCGAGCCCTTCATCGCGAGCGCCAGCACACTCGCGTCGATGCCGCGCAGCACCTGCTGCACGTCCTTCTTCTCGAACTTGACGATGTCGGCGAAGGTCAGCAGGCGCGAGCGCACCTCTTCGGCGAGGGCCGGGTCGGTAGCGTCGAGGCTCTCCAGCAGGGCGCGTTCGGTCGCGACATCCGCCCGGTTGATTATCTCGACCAGCGGCTGCACCCCGCCGACCACGTCGACGGTGTCGCGGGAGGTGACGACTGCACTGGCGCGCACCTTGAGGGTGTCGGCGACCACGCGCACGGCTTCGGGTGCGGCGCTACCCATGGTGCCGATCGCCTGCGCGACCGCCGATCGCACGTCGTCGTCGAGGCCGGCGAGCACCGGGGAGGCGTGCTCGGGGCGCAGGTGGGCGAGCACCAGGGCGATGGTCTGCGGCAGTTCGCCGTCGAGGAGGGTGACCAGCTGGCCGGGCTCCGCGCTGTCGAGGAACTCAAAGGCGCGACCGCCCATGCTCGACGCGACGCGACCCAAGACGCCCGCGGCCCGCTCCGAACCGAAGGATGCCTCCAGCAGTGACGAGGCGACGTCGCGACCGCCGCGGGTACCCAGCCCGCCCTTCATCGTCAGTTCGTGGAACTCGAGGATGGTGCGCTCGGCCACCGCGCTGTCGACCCTGCGCAGGCGGATGATCTCGGCGGTGATCTCCTCTGCCTCCGCCTCGGAGAACTGCTTCATCACCTCGGCCGCGCGGATCGGGTCGAGGTTCATCAGCACGACGGCGACCTTCTGCGTACCGCTCAGCACGGCGGGGGCGCTCACGCGTTCTGCCTGTCGTCCATGAGTCCCCGCAAGAACTCGGCGGTGCGCTGCGGGTCGGCGCCGGCGAGCGCGTCGAGCTCGGCCCGCTTGCGGTCGGTGTCACCGGGCTCGATCGGCATGGGGGTGAAGGTGATCGCGGTGGCCGCGGCCGGCGGCGTGAGCTGCATCGGTACCGTCTGGTCCATCATGATCGAGCGCAGTTCGGCCAGTTCGGTGGCCTCCTGCTCGTCGCGCAGTTCGTCGCCCCGGCGGCGGAAGCGCCGCAACAGCACCAGGGCGATGATCAGCGCCGGGATCGAGATCCCCAGCACGATCGCGGTGGTGCGGATGAGGTCCATGGTGCGGGCTTCGGACTCGGCCTTCTCCTGCGCCGCGATCTCCTTCGCCGCACTCTGCGCACCGGCGGTGTTGAAGGGCATCAGTTGCACGCTCAGCTTGTCGCCGCGCTGGGTGTCGATGCCGGCCGCCGCATTCACCAGGGACTTCACGTTCGCCACGTTGAGGTTGCCGGCCGCCGCCGCGTTGATGGCGACCGAGACCGTCTGCTTGCGCAGCTCGCCGGCCGGGATGGAGGTCTGCTCGGTCACCTGGTTGAGGGCGTTGTTCTTCGTGATGTCTTGCGAGGTCACGCCGTCGGCACCGGTGGCGGTGGTGCCGTTCGGCACCGAGATGTTGTCCGGGCCGAGAATGCCGGCGTTCGCACCGGATGCTCCGCCGGCTCCCCCGTTCAGCTCGGTGGAGCTCGACTCGTTGATCGCCGGCGCATCGTCCGGCGTTGTGTAGGTGGTCGAGGTCTTCTGGCCGGTGGACTGGCTCAGGTCGGCCGCGACCACGACGGTCGCGTTGCCCGGTCCGACCACCTTGTCGAGCATCGACTGCACGGCGGCCTGCACGCGGGTCTCGTACTCCGTCGCCTGCTTCGAACCGGATGCCGCGGCATCCGTTCCCGAGGCGGAGAGCACCGCGCCCTTGGAGTCGACCACGGTCACGTCGGACGACTTCATCCCGTCGACGGAGGCGGAGGTGAGGTGCACGATCGCCTGCACCTGGTCCTCATCGAGCGTGGTGCCGTTCTGGGTGGCGATGAACACGGATGCCGTGGGGTCGCTCTTCTCGGCGATGAAGACGGTGTCCTTGGGGATCGCCAGTTTCACCGATGCGGTCTTCACACCCTTCATCGCCTCGATGGTGGCGGCCAGTTCGCCTTCGAGCGCGCGCTTGTATGTGGTGTTCTGCTGGAACTCGGAGGCGGTGACCCCCATCTTGTCGAGCAGGGAGTAGCCGCCGGTGTCGGACGAGGGCAGCCCGGCCGCCGCCGCTTTCAGGCGTTCGGCGTAGACATCCGCCTCCGGCACCAGGATCGTGCCGCCGCCGTCGGTGAGCTGGTAGTCGACGTCGTCGGTGCGCAGCTGGTCGACCACGCTGCTGGCGTCCGTGCCGCTGAGCCCCGAGAACAGCGGAGAGTACTGCGGGCGGGAGAGCCAGACCGAGAGCCCGACGATGCCGAGCACCAGCACTGCGACGCCGATGATGGCCACGGTGCGCTGGGCGATCGTGAACTCCCGCAGTCCATTGGTGAATCGCGAGAAGAACGAGGTGAGCTGGGCGGGCATCAGGCCTGCATCCGCATGATCTCGTTGAACGCGTCGACGCCCTTGTTGCGCACCGCCGCGACGAGTTCGAGTTCGACCTGTGCGCGGGTTGTGGCGATGGTGGCCCGGTGGATGTCTTCGAGGTTGCCGGTGACCGCCTGCACGTTCAGCGCATCCGAGGTGGCCTGGGTCTGCTGCAGTCCGTCGATGGTGCCGCCGAGCACGGAGGCGAAGTCGGCCGCCCCGGTCGGGCTGGTCGGCGCTGTCGCCCCGATGGCCGGGGTGCCGGTGGTGCCGGCGATGGATCCGATGCTGGAGATGTCCATTACGAACGACCGATCTGCAGTGCTGCTTCGTAGGTGGTCTTCGCGCGGTCGACGACCGCGGCGTTCGCCTGGTAGCCGCGTTGGGCCATGATCAGCTGGCCCATCTGCGAGGCGAGGTCGATGTCGGGGTAGCGCACCATGCCGTTCTCGTCGGCGAGGGGGTGGTCGGGTGCGTAGACGAGGCGTCCCTCGGCCGACCCGTAGGCGGCACCCTGCACGTAGACGCCGGAGTTGCCCTCGCCCTCCTGGGCGACCACGTACCGGGCGCGGAAGGCCTCACCGTCGGTGGATGTGACGGTGTTGACGTTGGCGATGTTGTCGGAGACGGCGTCGAGCCACTTGCGGTGCAGCGTGAGGCCGGTGGACGCGATCCCGATGGCGTCGAAGGTCATTACGCGCTCCTCATCGCCGTGCGCATCTGCGCGAATTCGGCACTGACCGCCTGCGAGGCGAACTGGATGCGCAGCACCGTGTCGATATTGGAGAGGGTCTCGGTGTCGAGGTTGACGTTGTTTCCGTCGATCAGTGTCGGCTCGAGTGAGCGCTTCACCTCGGGGGCAACGACGCCACTCTTCTTCTGCACCGACTCGGCCAGGGCGTCTTCGAAGAGCACGCGCTTGGCGTGGTAGTCGGGGGTGTTCACGTTCGCGATGTTGTTCGCGATGACCCGCTGGCGCATCGCCAGGCCGTCGAGTGCGCTGCTGAGCGCGGAGGCGGTGACCGATTCGAGCACGGATTGTCCGTTTCGCCTAAAAAAATGAGCGGCCGATCCGTGGCCTTCAAATGAGCGATCCGTGCTCTTCGTAGTCAGCTATCGGCAGCCGATCCGGATGCGTTAGGTGGAACGTCCAGGTCGCGGGGTCTCCCGCGACAGCGCTCGAGCTCCGTTGTTCAGCATCTCCTGCACAACGAGTGATCCTGAATCGACTTGAGCCATCTGCAGGGTGTGCGGCCGACGCACCCTGCAGATGGCTCAAGTCGAAGTGACCATCCAGGGGGATCTCGCATCGGAGCGCGCCGAATACACGCTATTCGCGCGGGGAGCCGTGCATTTGGCGCCCGTCAGTTGCGCCCGACCCTGTTCTGCAGGTCATCCTGCACAACGGGAGAGCGGATGCCGGCCCGACCCCGTTCTTCAGCACTTGCTGCACAACGGGGTGCGGGTCAGCCGGTGACGTCGAGGTACGGGGAACTGCCGCCGTCGTTCGACACCGGCACCGTGCGGAGGGCGGCGAGGTGTCGGGCGACGGTGCGCTGGCGACCTTCGAGTTCGGCGACGCCCTGCTGTTGAGCATCGAGCACCCGCTCCGCACGCTCGCGCAACTCGATGGGGAGCGGCCCGATGTCACCGGGCAGTTCCCACACGCGCCCGCCGATCACGGGCCCGCCGATCTCTGGCTCGTCGGCATCGTCGATGATCGCCCGCTGCAGGTAGGTCTCCATCGCCGTGAGCACGGCATCCCAGTTGTCCCAGCTCGGGCTGGTCGCCTCGGGGGTCGCCACGTCAGGCAACGCCGAGGTCACGACTGACCGACCCGGCGGTCGTGGCGCTGGGCTGCACCGAGAGCTGTGCGGCGGCCTCATGCCAGGCCTGGCGCAACGGCTCGAAATGCTCGATCGCCTCGCGGATACCCGCCACCTCACGCCGCACGTTGGCGAGCACGAGCAGGCTCTGGCAGTACTGGTACAGGGCCAGCAGCTGCGGGCCGCCGTCCCAGAGATCCACCTTGAGCGAGGTGCTCAGCTCGGTGACGATCGCCTGAGCGTGCAGCAGGTTGTTCGACATGGTCTGCCAGTCGGCGCTCTCGTGGGCGGCCGTGGCCCGCTCCAGATCGAGCATGAGCCGGTCGTAGAGCATGGTCAGCAGTCGCACGGGTGAGGCGGAGAGAACGGCATCGTTCGCGTACTGCGTGCGCTGGGCGCTGTAGGTGAGGGTCATGGTCAGCTTCCGTTAGACGACGAGGGCGCGAACGCCGACAGTTGCGAGGTGAGAGCGGATGACTGCGCCTTGAGGTTGCTGAGCAGTACCTCCATCGACGCGAAGGTGCGCTCCAACGTGCTCTTGCGGCTGGCGAGCCGCACGTCCCAGTCGGCGATCTGTCGACCGAGGGCCGAGACCGACGACTGGTCGCCCGTGATGCGCTGGGTCAGCTGTCCGTCGTACTTGTCGGATGCGGTGGTCGCCGCCGCGGCGACGCGCGAGGCGATCTGCTGCACGGCCGCGTTCACCGTGTCGGGGTCTGCGGCGAGCGCGGCCGTGAACTTGTCGGCATCGAAGGTGATGGTGCCGCTCCTGGTAATGCTGATGCCGTACTCGGACGGCGAGTGGCCATTGATCGGTGCCGTCGCCGCCGTGAGGATCTTGCTGTCCACGTCGCGAATCGTGCTGTCGCCGGCGAACACACCGGCCTTGATCGTGGTGGTGCCGTCCGCATTGGTGGTGGTGCTGTTCGAGCTCTGGTTGTCGATCACCGAGAACACCAGGTTGAGGGAGTCGACCAGCGCGCCGACCTTGGTCGCGACGGCGGTGGCATCCCGCCCGACGGAGATGGTGGTGGGAGACGCAGCGACGGCGGAGACGGTCACCGACAATCCCGGAAGCAGGTTGGCGAAGGTGTTGCTGGAGGAGGTGACGACCTGTTCCGCCGAGGTTCCCGCCCAGAGCGTCACGCTGGCGTCCTGCGCGGCCTTCGTGATAGCGGCGCCGGGGGCGGTCAGCATGTTCGCCGCAGGGTCGACGGTGCTTCCCTGATACACGCTGAACGCGGCATCCGCTCCGGTGGATTTACTGGAGAACTGGAGTCGGTAGAGCGGGTTGCCGCTGCCATCGGCGCCGGAGGCGACCTTCGTGGCGATGACGCCCGCGGCCGACGCGTTGACCGCCTTCGCGACATCGTCGAGCGACGAGGAGGCCGGGGTGATGGTGAGGGGGGTGCCGCTGTGCCCGACGATGGTGATGGTGCCGGGCGATGGCCAGACGGCCATGGCGGCGGAGACACCGATCTGGTTCTGTGCCAGCGCACTGACCACCACCTGGAGTTCGCCGGCTGCGGCGCCGGTCGACACGGTGGCGCTGACGTTGCTCGCACTGCTGGTGGCGGCGAAGAGATCGAGCGCGGCAGGCTTGCCGGCAGCGGTGGCCAGGGCGGCGAGCGCGGCGATCTTCGAGTTGAGCGACTGCAGCGCGGTGATCTCCGTGGTGGTCGAACTCACCTGCGCCTTGAGCAGGGCCTGCGGCTGTGCTGCCGACTGCATCAGCGCGGCGATGAGCTCGGTCGTGCCCAAACCGCTGGACAACCCGTCGAGGGAGATTCCCATGTCGTTTCCTTTATCGCGCTCGTCTAGCGGGGGTGTTCAGGTGGCTAGACGATAAACGCCCGGCGGCAGTCGCTCTGAGAGGTCCAGGTCTCATCACGACAGCCACCGGGCGTTGTTCTATTACCGTCTAGCTGGTTCCGGGTTAGCGGAGCAGCTGCAGGACGCCCTGGTTGCCCTGGTTGGCCTGGGCGAGCATCGCCGTACCGGCCTGCGACAGGATGTTCGAGCGGGTGTACTTGACCATCTCGGACGCCATGTCGGTGTCGGTGATGCGCGACTTGGCCGCGGTCAGGTTCTCGGTCGACACGGCGAGGTTGCGGATGACGCTCTCGAAGCGGTTCTGCTGAGCACCGAGGTCTGCACGGGCGGTGGAGACGGCGGTGATCTGCGCGTCGACCGCGGCGATCGAGGTCAGCGCGGTGGCCGAGCTGGTGAAGGTGAGCGCGCCGACGGCGGTGGCGATCGCACCGACGTTGGTCGTGGTGACCGCGATCTGGTCGTCGGCCGCGACGGAGCCGGCACCGACCTGGAAGGTCAGCGTGGTGGCGCCGTTGGCGAGCTTCGTGCCGTTGAAGTTGGCCGACGTGCTGATCCGGGTGAGCTCCGCGGCGAGGGCCGTGACCTCGGTCTGGATCGCTGCACGCGAGTCGGTGTTGTTCGAGTCGTTACCCGACTGAACGGCCAGGTCGCGAACGCGCTGGAGGATTGTCTGGACCTCGCTGAGCGAACCTTCAGCGGTCTGGATGACGCTGATGCCGTCCTGCGCGTTGCGGCTGGCGACCGTGAGGCCACCGACCTGGGACTGCAGACCCTGCGAGATGGCCAGGCCGGCCGCGTCGTCTGCCGCGTGGTTGATGCGGAGACCACTCGAGAGCTTCTCGAGGGACTTCGCGAGATCGTTCTGCGTGTTGCTGAGGTTCCGGTACGAGTTGAGTGCCGAAATGTTGGTGTTGACCTGCATACCCATGATGTTTTCCTCCGTGATTGGGTCTTCCCGAATCGGCCCATCCGTGGTCCGACGTTGTTAGCTATCGGCACCCCGCGTGATCGCGTTAGGTGCGAGAGCGAATTTTTTTTATGAGGCGGCCGAGACGCGCTGCGGTGCAGGCACGATGCTCGAGGCCATGCCGGCGAGCGTGCTGGTGGCGACGCGCGCCAGGTAGGCGCTTCGAGCGGCAGGAGAGATGCGCGACACCGGCACGTGCTCCTTCTCGCTGTCCGCGTAGTGCGTCTCGAGACCGTCTTTGAGCAGACGGATCGCCTCGGCACGCTGCTGCGAGACGGCCGAGTGGGTGATCCCCAGCTCGTCGGCGATCTCCTTGACCGACCGGTCTTCGAAGTAGACCTGGGTGACGATGACACGCATCTTCGCCGGCAGCGATTCCACTGCGGCACGCAGGAAGTTGGTGCGCTCCGAGGCGAGCAGCGACTCCTCGGGCAGCGCGGTGTCGGCGATCAGGAAGTCGGCGGTGGTGTCGTCGATGGCCGACACGGTGCGGGCGGCATCGGTGAGGCCGGCGGCGACCTCGTCGCGATCGACGCCCATCGCCTCGGCGATCTCGTCGACCCTGGGGGTGCGTCCGAGCGCGGCGGTCAGGGTCTCCTGAACCGCGGTGGTCTCCTTGATGCGTTTGCGAGTGCCCCGCGAGGCCCAGTCGCTGGAGCGCATCTCGTCGGCGAAGGCACCGACGATTCGCTTGCGGGCGTAGGCGCCGAACGGAACCCCGAGAGTGGAGTCGAAAGCGTCGGCTGCGGTCACCAGGGCGAGCGCGCCGGCCGAGGCGAGGTCATCGCGGGAGAGGTGGGTCGCTTTCGCCCACACCTCAGACACGAGGTAACCCACCAGTGGAAGGTTCTCCACAACCAATTCGTTGCGTTCTGATCTGTTCACAGCCGTGCCCCCGTTTGCGATCCCAGTCGCGGTGCGGCGACATCCGCTAAGGGACGGATGTCGTGAAAACTCGAAGTTCGTTTCGGGTAGGTACTGCGGGTGAGACGTGCGTTTCGATCGATGGTGACGGGGTGCCAGCCCCTCGATCAGTTCCCGACTCTATCGGCGCGTACACCCCCCTTGACCAGCGAATTCGGGCGCTCGAGGGCCGTTTTCGCCCCCAGTCCGGGGGACCGCGTACCCCGTTTCGACGAAAAAGTCCTCCATGGTGCTGACACCCGTCGCTACCCCCCGCGCGTCAGATCTCACCCTGCCCGCGTCTAACGCACGGCGTACCCTTGCCGATAGTCCCCACTGAACGAGAGTGGAGAAAATGACGTCGGTAGCACGAGCAGTCGGAACGTCAGCGCTTGCAGACGATCGAACCGGAGCAGACATGAGTGCGAACGAGCTTTCCGCAAGCCTGTGGCGTGAGCGCGAGCTGCTCGACCTGCTCGTCTTCAAGCTCGAGGAGGAGCAGTTCATCCTCTCTTCCGGCAAGACCCGCTGGCTGCAGTTCGCCACCCGCGAGGTCGAGCAGGTCATGGAGCGTCTGCGCACCGCTGGGCTTGCCCGCACCGTCGAGGCATCCATCGTCGCCACGGAGTGGGGGGCGACGGATGACCTCACCCTCCGCGAACTCGTCGCCCTCGCGCCGAGCGGGCCCTGGGCCGACATCTTCACCGCGCACCTCACCGCGATGACCGAACTGACCAATGAGATCCGCGAGTTGCGCGACCTCAACGAGCACTACCTGCGCACCGCCATCCGCTTCGTGCAGGAATCGCAGAGCGACGGCAGCACCGACACCGGCACGTACACCGCCAAGGGTGACACCGGTGCCGCCGGCGGCTCCGCCCAGATCTTCGACGTCACACTCTGACGGATACGGGACTTTCGACATGGTGAGCACATTCGGCGGCTTGAATACCGCCTACTCCGGCCTGAACGCCGCCCGCCAGGGCCTCGACGTGGTCGGCCAGAACATCTCCAACGCCACGACGGCGGGCTACACCCGGCAGCGCATCACCACCACAGCGGTGGGAACACTGGCCCAGGTCGGTCCGCTTTCCGGGGGCAGCCCGCTGGTCGGGCAGGGTGTCTCGGTCGATGGCATCGCCCGCCTCGGTGACTCCTTCCTCGATGCCCGGGTGCGCATCACGGCCGCCGCGGCGGGCAACTTGGCCGTGCGCTCCAATGCCTTCACCGACATCCAGGCCTCCCTGGGTGAGCCGAGCAAGACCGGCATCGCGGCACAGCTCACCAGTTTCTGGAGCGGCTGGAGCGCCGTCGCCCTGCAGCCCGGCACCGCTGCTCCTGCCGGTGTGCTGCTGCAGAATGCCACCGTGCTCTCCAACCAGATCGCCACCGGCTACACGGCCCTGAACGATCAGTGGACGCAGACCCGGGGCAAGCTCAGCGGCATGGTCGACGAGCTCAACCAGGCTGCGACATCCGCCGCCGCGCTCAACGGCGAGATCCGGTCCACCCTCGCCCGTGGTGGGTCGGCGAACGAGCTGATCGACCAGCGCAACCAGCTGACCACCTCTCTCGCCGCGCTCACCGGCGGCACCGTGCGCGAACTCCCCGACGGCACCGCCGAGGTGCTGGTCGGCGGCAATGCGCTCGTCTCGGGCGATAAGGCGTACGGGATGTCGCTCACCGGCAGCACCACGATGGTCGGGGCCAGCACGACTCCCCTCGCCCTGCAGTGGACGGATCGCCCGACCGTTCCCGTCGCGGTGGAATCCGGCGAGATCGCCGGTGCGCTCTCCGTACTCGCCGGCGCGAACGCCACGGGCACCGGTGGTGCGATCGCCGAAGCGGCGGAGGGCTACAACCGCTTCGCCACCTACCTGGCCACCACGGTCAACGCCGTGCACTCCACGGGTACCACGCCGAGCGGAGCAACCGGACTGGACTTCTTCGGCATCGCCGCAACCGGTCCGGCAGCACTCGGGCTGAGTGTCATCCCCACCAGCGCCGCCGGCATCGCCACGGGCGTGGCCGGGGCGGGCGGCAACAGTGGGGCGAACGCCGATGCGATCGCGCAGCTCGGCATCGCCGCGAACTCCCCCGACTCGCTCTGGTCGACGTTCGTCACGGGCATCGGCGTCTCGGCGAAGAGTGCGCTCCAGCAGGCGACGCTCGCCGACAGCGCGGCGCGCAACGCCAGCACGGCCCAGCTGTCGAACGCCTCGGTCGACCTCGACGAGGAGAACGTGAACATGCTGATGTTCCAGACCTCATACCAGGGAGCCGCGCGCGTCATGACCTCGATCGACGAGATGCTCGACACCCTCATCAATCGCACCGGAATCGTCGGGAGATAGCCATGCTGACACGCGTGACCAGTCAGACCAGGATGCTGAACGCCCAGCACAACCTGCAGTCGAGCGCCGCCATGCTGGCGAAACTGCAGGACCAGTCGACCACCCTGAAGAAGATCTCGGTGCCCTCCGACGACCCGACCGGCACCGCCGACTCGTTGCGGGTGCGGGTCAGCCAGGCCGCCACCGCGCAGTACGGCCGCAACATCGACGACGCGACCGGCTGGCTCGACACCGTGGATTCCACGCTCTCGGCCACGACGAACATCCTGCGTCGCGTACGCGACCTCACCGTGCAGGGCGCCAACGACGGTGCTCTCTCGGCGACCGCCAAGGAGGCGATCGCCTCCGAGCTCGAGGGACTGAAGACCGACCTGATGGGTAAGGCCAACGCGACCTACCTCGGTCGCACGATCTTCGCCGGCAATTCGGATGCGGGGGTCGCCGTGCGTCCGGACTACACCTTCACCGGCACCGGCAGCACCGTTCAGCGCAGGCTGGACGCCGGGTCGACCGTGCAGGTCGACGCCGACGGCGCCGCGGTGTTCGGCAGTGGCGCGACCTCGGTCTTCGCCCTGCTCGACACGATCGTGACCGATCTGCGCACCGGCGTGAACATCGGCCCACAGCTGGCCGGCATCGATAGCGCCATGACGGCGGTCACCACCGAGCAGAGCAGCGTGGGCGCCCGCCAGCTGCAGGTCGAACGAGCAAAAGGATTGAACGTGGCAGCCACCGGCACCCTCGAGGCCAAGCGCGCCGATGTCGAAGACGTCGACATCGCGGAGATGGTGCTGCAGCTCAAGCAGCAGGAGATCACCTATCAGTCGGCGCTCGCGATCACCTCGCGCACGCTGCAGCCCACCCTCATGGACTTCCTGCGATGAGCACGAGCCTGAGCTTCGTCGCTCCCCCGCCCGGCTTCGCACCCTTCACCGACTTCACGCTCGACGATATCGAGGGTGCGAGCGGCCTGTACTCGCTGCGGGCGGTGAGCGACGACAGCATCCGTCTGTTCGTCCTCGATGCGGCCGTGTACGTGCCCGACTATGCGCCGGAACTCTCCGACGAGCAGGTCGGTACCCTCGGTGTGACCCGCCCGGAGGACGCGATCGTGCTCGTCGTGGCAAACCCCGGCGAGAGCGGCACCAGCATGAACCTCATGGCGCCGATCGTGGTCAACAGCCACACCGGCTCGTCGGCCCAGTTCATCCTCGAGAACCAGGACTGGCCGCTGCGCGCGGAGCTCACCGCCCGCTCGGCGTAAAGCTCAGCGCACGTCCCAGAGGTGATGCACCGGGTCGTGGATGAAGTACTTGGCGAGCGTCTCCGTCGTGAAGGCGGCACCGTCACCGCGCAAGCCTCGGCGTTGCCAGGCGTCGGCGGGCACCGTCTCGAAGGCGTTCGCGAGAACGGATGCCGCCTCCGTCAGTTCCACGGACACCCCCGCCGGGTCCTGCTCGCCGTACCGTTCGGCGACGGCCGTCGCATCCTGGTCCCAGTTCTCGAACTCCGGCTCGTCCTCGGTCAGGATCAGCGCCAGGCGGGTGTCGAAGATGCGGAAGACGTCGCGAACGTGGGCGGCGTACTCCAGGGGCGACCACGTGCTGTCGTCGGGCCGCACCGCGACATCCGTTCGCTCGAGCACGGCCGGCCAGGCCGCGGCGTTGGCCCGGATCATGGTCGGCACATCGAGGGCAGTGATGGTGGAGGCGTCGTAACCGCAGTCGGGGCAGCGGGCGTCGAGCACCCAGGTCCAGTTCTTGGTGTCGGGTGTGATCGGCATGAAACCATGGTCACCCACGGGATAACCCCAGTACCGTAGATTTCGTGCCAACATTCGAGCCCGAGGTCGTCACCGCCATCCTGCAGCACATGAATGGCGACCACGACGACGACAACCTCCTCATCGTGCGCGCGTTCGTCGACCCGGCGGCCACGACCGCGGAGATGACCGGGTTCGATGGGGACGGCGGCATCTGGACCTACCGCACCCCGGCCGGCGAGTTCGTCAGCCGGGTTCCCTGGCGCGAACCGATCAGCGAACGCCCGCAGGTGCGCGCCGAGATCGTCTCCCTCTACGAGCGTGCGGCCACCAGGCTCGGCGTCGAACAGCGGCCGCATTGAGCGACGCCACGGCGCCCTCGATCACTCTGGCGCACTCCCCCAACCGCATGCTCGCGGTCGTCGTCGGGTCTGTCTACGTCGTGCTGGGCGGGCTCGGTTTCGTGGTCACCGGCGGCGTCGGATTCTTCAGCACCCACGGCGGCCTGCTCTTCGGCCTGTTCGAGGTCAACGACTTCCACAACATCGCCCATATCGTGATCGGCTCGGCACTAATCATGGCCGGGCTCTCGAGCCTGCCCGCCGCGCTCACCCTCAATCGCATCGTCGGCACGCTCTACCTCGTCATCGGCCTGGCCGGCCTCTACGTTGTCGGCACGCCGTTCAACGTGCTGGCCTTCAACCTGCAAGACCACGTGCTGCATTTCGCCACCGCGATCCTGCTGCTCGCCGCCTCACTCGGCACCGAGCAACCGTCGCGCCGACGCGGTTGAGCACGGATGTCGCCCGTCACCCGCAGCTGGCTGGCCTTTGCCGCGATCGGGGCGGCCCTCATTCACTTCGCTCTGGTCATCGGTGCGCCCGTGCCCTTCGCGGTCGGTCTCGCGCTGCTCGGCATCGTCGAGCTGCTCTGGGGTGTCGCCTGCCTGTCCCGCGATCGACTCGTCCTGCCGCGGGTAGCGCGCGCTGTCGCACTCCTTCCCGCACTGCTCTGGGCCCTGCTGCTCGTCGTCAGCGCCGCGCTCGCGGCACCTGACCTCGCCGCACCGCTCGCGTTCGTGCCGATGGCAACGGCCACCGTCTTCGAGCTTGCCATCGCGGTGGTGATCAGCCTTCGACTGCGCAGCCCGAAGACCGGACGTCCGCGCAGCGGTGCGCAGACACTGGCCGGCATCGTGGCCGGTGCGCTCGTCGTCGCGGCGCTCACCGCGCCGGCATTGGCGTTCACGCAGGCCGGTGCCGCAGCCCCGTCCGAGCTGCGGATCCCCGAGCATCCGCAGCACTGATCTTCTTCGCCGATTGCCAGGAAGAGCGGATGTCCCGCGCGCGAGTCACCCCCTATGCTTAGGGTCACCTTACCTACGGAGTGCCCATGGCTGTCGTCATTCCTTTCTCGCAGGCTCTGCGCGAGCGCACCTGGTCGAGCCACGGCGACAGCGAGGGTGCCGATTTCATGACCGACCTGATGTCGGGTCGGGGCACGCGCGAGGACTACATCGCGCTGGTCGCTCAGCACTTCTTCATCTACGCGGCGCTCGAAGCGGCGGCGGATGTCATGGCCGGTAATGCGGTCGCGGCACCCTTCATCTCGCCCCATCTCACGCGTCTGCCGGCGATCGAGGCGGATCTCGAGTTTCTCCTCGGCGCAGACTGGCGCGAGGCCATCACGCCGCTGCCCACCACCCAGCGCTACGTCGAGCGAATCGACCGGGTCGCCGCGGTCTGGCCCGGCGGATTCATCGCGCACCACTACACGCGGTATCTCGGCGATCTGTCGGGCGGCCAGGTCATCCGCACCCTGATGCAGCGCCAGTTCGGATTCGAGACGAACGGCGTCGGGTTCTACCTCTTCGACGAGATCGCCAGCCCGAAGCGGTTCAAGGAGACCTACCGTGACCAGCTGGATGCCGTCGACTGGGACGCCGAGGAACGCGACCGCGTCATCGACGAGGTGCTGATCGCCTACCGGTTCAACACGGACCTGTTCGTCGACCTCGCCGCCGCGAAGGCCGTCGCCTAAGCCACCCCGAGGTCACGTCCACCGCGGTCTCCGGTTGCAGCGCCCCGCGATTGTTCCCGTTCGACGCGATGGTTCCTGCACGCGCGGGAACAATCGCGTCGAATGGGAACTCTCGGGAATCGAGCCGCGGGGTCGGACTAACCTGCAACGCCAGTTACGCCACTTCGGCAGATAACCGAGCTAGCCGGTTACCCCGGTCTCGCGGGCCTCGAGCCCGGGAACCGCGGTGGCACGGCTCATGAACCGCTGCACGTCGGGGTCGACCCGAATGTCGCTCGGCCGCAGCGCACGGGTCAGATACAGCCCGTCGAGGGCGGTGATGCGGCTCAGCGCGACGTAGGTCTGGCCCGCACTGAACACCCCCGAGCCGAGGTCGACGATGGCGCGGTCATAGGTCTTGCCCTGCGACTTGTGGATGGTGACCGCCCACGCCAGTCGCAGCGGAAACTGGGTGAACTCGGCCACGATGTCTTTGCGCAACTGCTTCGTCGCCGGCGAGTAGGTGTACTTGAACTTCTCCCAGATCGCCGGTTGCACCTCATGCTCCTCGCCGTCGACCTCCACGAACACGGTGGAGGAGATCTTCGTCACCGTGCCGACTGTGCCGTTGACCCAGCGCTGGCCGCCCTCGCCGTTGCCGGTGTCGTTGCGCAGGAACATGACGCGCGCACCCACCTTGAGGTCGAGCGACTCGTCGGCGGGGAACCCGCGACCCGCGAAATCGCCGCTCACCTCGGCCTGCGCCGTCTTCGCCTTGCCCTTCAGCCGCCCGAGCTCCAGCGCGTTGATGCGGGTCACGGTGTCGTTGCGGGTGGCGAGGGTGATCGCCCCGTCGGTGGGTGCCGGGCGGGCGCCGACGGAATTGAGCCGTCCCGCCATCTCGGCCGTCACCTGCCCGTGCCGCACACCGTTGAGCAGGTACTTGAACTCGCCCTCGTGCTGGCGATGGATCGTGGTCAGCTCGAAGATGCGCAGATCCGCTTCATCCCAGACCTTCGCATCGAAGAACCACATCGACCGGTACTGGTCGGTGAAGTAGGCGCGCTCGTCGGCATCTCCCGGCACCGGTGCCAGCTGATACGGGTCGCCGAACAGCACCACCTGCACGCCGCCGAACGGCTCGCCGGGCTTCTGCCGGGCCTGCCGCAGACTGCGGTCGACCGCGTCGACCAGATCGGCGTTGACCATCGACACCTCGTCGATCACCAGGGTGTCGATGGTGTTCAGCAGCTTCTTGAGCTCGGCCGTCTGCTCGATCTTGTGGTCGGCGATGACCCCGATCGGCAGCCGGAACAGCGAATGGATGGTCTGCCCGCCCACGTTGAGCGCGGCGACACCGGTCGGGGCACAGATCACGACCTGCTTGTCGGTGTTCCACGAGAGGTGGTTGAGCAGCGTCGATTTTCCCGTCCCGGCGCGGCCGGTGACAAAGATGTTCTCGCGCGTCTTCTCGATGGCCTCGAACACGGCCGACTGCTCGGCGGAGAGGGTCAGTGCGCTCATGGAGCTCCTCTCGTTGGCACGGTCAGCGGGGGTGCCGAACCGCCCCAGCCGGGCCGCACAGCCTCTCCAATCTACCCGCGACATCCGTTGACACCGGCGGGACCGCGACTGTTCTGTTCATAAAACACGCTGTGCACAATCGGGCCGTGCACGACCCGGCCGGCGGATGATGGCTGCTCAGGCCACCCGCCTAGGATGTGCACATGCGGCGCAGGGGGCTCACCACATGGATCGTGCTCGCGGCAATCGTCGTCGGCGCGTTCGTCGCCACCGTGGTCAGCCTCAACCTCACGCTGTACAGCGCACAGGGGTTCGTCTCCTCGTACCTCTCGGCCCTGGCGCGGCACGATGTCGTCGGCGCACTGAAGACGCCCGGCGTCTCCGCCCCCACAGGGGTCTCCCGCGCGCTGCTCCGAGCGGATGCCCTGGCCGAGCTGAGCGACGTCCGTGTCGTCTCCGACACCACGACCTCCACCGGCGCCCACCGGGTCACCGTGTCGTACCGTCTCGGCGACACCCCCGGCACCTCGACCTTCGCCGTACGACGGGACGGAAGCCACCTCGGCCTGTTCTCGGCCTGGCGCTTCGCCACCACCCCGATGAGCGCACTCCACGTCACGGTCGACCACGCGGCGAGTTTCGTGGCGAACGGGCTCCCCGAGAATCCGAAGAACGGCGACGGCACCTACCTCGTGCTCACGCCGGCCGCGGTGCGACTCACTCACGAGTCGCGCTATCTCACCGCCGCCTCGACGGTCGCCCTCGTCGACACCCCGGGTGCGGTGACCCCCGCCGTGGTGGCGGTGCGGGCCAGCCCCGCTTTCGTGGCTGCGGTGCAGAAACAGCTCGACGATCATCTGGCCGGCTGCGTGAAGCAGACCGTGTTGCAGCCCACCGGCTGCCCGATGGGCCAGCAGATCCGTGACCGGGTTCAGAACACTCCGGCCTGGTCGATGGTGAAGTCCCCCGTCGTCGTGATCGACCCCGCACCGGGCATCGGCAATTGGACGGTACCTGCCGTCCCGGGCACCGCGCATCTGAAGGTGACGGTCAAGTCGATCTTCGACGGCTCCATCTCGACCTTCGATCAGGACGTTCCGTTCACCGTCTCCTATGCGATCCTCATCGCCAGGGACGGCAGCCTGCAGATCACCGCGCAGTATTAGGACGCGCGGTTAGGGCCGGGGCGCGCCGTCCCGTGCGCGATCCTGCAGCATCCGGTTGTACTCCTCGAGCTCCCGATCGCCGTCGCGATCGGCCTTGCGATCGAGCCGTTTCGCCTCGCGGTCGTCACTGCGGCTCCACATGATCGCCACGGTGATCGCCAGGACGACGGTCGGGATCTCACCCACGCTCCACGCGATCGCCCCGCCCGCCTGCTGGTCGGCGATCGCACTCACGCCCCAGGTTCGTCCCATCGCGCCGTACCAGTTCGCGAGCAGCAGCCCGGTGCCGGTCGTGAGGGCGAGACCGAAGAAGGCATGGAACGCCATCGTCGCGAGCAGGGTCAGCAGACGCATCGGGTACGAGGCACGGAACGGCACCGGGTCGACACCGATCAGTGACTGCACGAACAGGTACCCGGCGATGAGGAAGTGCAGCGTCATCCACTCGTGGCCGATGTGATCGACGGTCGCCCAGCCGAACAGCGGCGAGTAGTAGAACGCCCAGAGCGAGACAACGAAGATGACGGCGGTGATGATCGGATTTGTGAGCAGCGTCGAGATCGGAGCGTGCACCACGATCATGATCCACTCGCGCGGCCCGCGGCTGCCATCGGTGCGCTTGCGGATTGCGCGCAGGGCGAGGGTGATCGGTGCGGCGGGCGCCAGCAGCACCGGAATCATCATGCCGAGCAGCATGTGGCCGAGCATGTGGGCGCTGAACAGATACTTCTCGTAGGCGTTGATCCCGCCGTTGGTGACGAAGAACAGCAGGGCGAGCCCGGAGAGCCAGAGCACCGTGCGGTACCAGGGCCAGTGGTCGCCGCGTCGGTGCAGGCGCCAGACTCCGGCGAGGTAGAAGAAGGCGAGGAAGGCACAGACCAGCACCCAGATCAGGTCGAAGTTCCAGGTGGTGAAGTAGCGCGCGAAGGTGAGTTCGGGAGGCAGCGGGCCGCTGGTCAGCACCCAGGCGGGCGAGGTTCCCCCGCGGGTCTGGGCCACGGGCGTCGCGGTCTTCGCCAGGGCGGCGGCCACACCCGAGGCGAGCCCCATGAAGCCGAGCTCCGCCGCAACCAGACCCCAGAAGAATCCGTTGCCAGAACCCTTCGTCGCCTGCAGTTTCTTCACCAGCACCGTGCGCTGCACCAGACCGAACAGCCCGAGCGCCAGCAGAGCCAGCACCTTGATGAGCACCAGGATGCCGTAGGGCGTGAGCAGTTGCGGCAAGGTCCCGACACGCAGGGCCGCGTTCACATAGCCGGAGGCGGCCACGACGACGAAGCAGATGATCGCCAGGGTGGAGTAGCGCGCGAGCACCTGCCCGAGTCGACCGCCGCCGAGCGTGGACCGCAGCAGCACGATGGTGACGAGTCCGCCGAGCCAGATGGAGGCGAAGACCAGGTGCAGACCGAGCGAGCTGGTGGCCGCGTCGTGTCCGGCGGCATCGCCGGAGTGACCCTGCAGCGTGGCCGGCACCAGTCCGGCGACCGCGAGCAGTGTGACGAACAGCAGCGCGGTGCGGTTGCGCACGGCGAAGCACAGCACGGTGACGACGGCGGCGATGAGCACGGTGGCGAGCCACGACGGCCCGAGGGTCTGCCCGGTGGGCTGACCGGAGAGGAACTGCCCCAGCACCGAGCCGAAGTTCTGGTCGAAGCTGACCGGGGTGCCGGAGAGGCTGAGGAAGGTGAGGAAGCCCGTGGCTGCCGCGGCGACCGTCCAGAAGGCGGATGCCGCCGCCGCGATATCGAGCGCGCGGGCGAACTCCGGCCCGCTGTTCAGTGCGAAGCAGACCAGCACCAGCGCGCCGATGGTCACGGCCACACCGAGATTGCCGAGCATGGTGGCGATCGGGAGCCCGAACCGCACGACGGCGCCAGGGTCGAACACGGCCTGCGGCGCAGCGGCCCCGCCGAAGGCGAGCGCCCAGAGCAGGGACAGGAAAGCGACGACCAGCAATATGGCTGGCCCGGCGATCCTCACGAGCCTGGGCACGACATCCACTGTAGGCGAGGCGCTGCCGGTAGTTTGCCGAGAACGGATGCCGCGGCAACGACGAAGGGGACGCCGACCTTACGGTCGACGTCCCCTTCGGAACTGCAGAGTAGGACTACTTGGCGGCGGCCTTGAGCTTCGAGCCCGCGCTCACCTTGACGCCATAACCGGCCTTGATCTCGATGGCCTCACCCGTGGACGGGTTGCGACCGGCGCGAGCGGCACGGTGGGTGCGCTCGACTGCGAGCCAGCCCGGGATCGTGACCTTCGTGCCCTCGTTCACCGAAGTGGCGAGAGTCGAGAACAGAGCATCGAGGACGCCGTTAACGGCGGCCTGGCTCTGGCCAGACTGAGCGGCAACTGCCGCGACGAGCTCGGTACGGTTTAGTGACTTGTCAGCCATTGAAGTCCTCCTCGGACGTTGTGCTTTGCAGAACATACATTGCTGCTCAAGAGAACAGACCTGCTTGCATGGATCGGACGGCCCCGAGAAGTGATCCCCCGAGCCGCCTGTAATTTACCAGCTTGACTTGGTGATTCCGGGCAATTCTCCCCGGTGCGCCATATCGCGGAAGCGTACACGGGAAACGCCGAACTGGCTGAGGAAACCACGCGGACGACCGTCGATCGCGTCGCGGCCGCGAACGCGGACCGGCGAAGCGTTGCGCGGAAGCTTCTGCAGGCCGAGGCGAGCGGCTTCGCGCTGCTCGTCGGTCGAGGTGGGGTCGACGAGAGCCTTCTTCAGCTCCAGGCGCTTGGTCGCGTAACGCGCGACGACGATCTTGCGCTGCTCGTTCGCAGCGATCTTGCTCTTCTTCGCCATTGTTAGCGCTCCTCGCGGAATTCGACGTGCTGGCGCACGATGGGGTCGTACTTCTTCAGCACCAGACGGTCTGGGTCGTTACGACGGTTCTTCTTGGTCACGTAGGTGTAACCGGTGCCCGCGGTCGAGCGGAGCTTGATGATCGGACGAACGTCCTGTGACTTTGCCATTAGAGCTTCACTCCTCGCGCGAGAATGTCCTTGACGACGGACTCGATGCCGCGTGCGTCAATGACCTTGATGCCCTTGGCGCTGAGCGTCAGGGTGACGTTGCGCTTGAGCGAAGGCACGTAGTACGACTTCTTCTGGATGTTCGGGTCGAACCGACGGTTGGTGCGTCGGTGCGAGTGCGAAATGTTGTGTCCGAAGCCGGGAACGGCTCCAGTCACCTGGCACACTGCGGCCATGGTTGTCCTCCATCTACCGTAAACAGGCCGATCCCTTCTATCGGAGAAGGGGCCCGTTTACCCAAGGTTTCTTGTCGGCGCACGCGATCCACCGCAGAAAATCATGGGGATCCGTGCACATGGCTGGCGAGATTCGCGCAGCAGCGTCCAATACTACGGGATGCCCGCGAACTCAGCAAACACGCCGTGACATGCCGCCCGTGCTCTCGCCGCCACCCCGCCGAGGGACGGCGCGGTGCGAACTACTTGCAGACTCGGTCGATCGACTGGAAAGCGTCTTCCATCGCGGTCAGTTCCGAGGTCAGCTTCGCCATGTCGGCCGACGCGGGTTCTGCCGCCATCGCCTTCAGAGTGGCGGTGACCGTCTTGAGCGAGTCGTCCGCAGCCTGCATGCTCCCCTTGACCCGGGCGTCCGACATCTTCGCCGCCGCTGAATCCATCGAGACAGCAAGACCGTCCAGCTTGTCGATGACCGCTGCAGGATCACTCGACGCGTCTGACTGCATCGCCTGCATCGCCACGGTCACGGCGAGGAACGAAGACTCAGCAGTCTTGCAGTCGGCGGAGTGTGTCGTGGTGAAGGGGTTGTTGCGCAGGAATGCCTGCGTGCCGACGAAGGCTCCGACCACCACCACGATCGCGACGGCGAAGGTGAGGATGACCCTGGCGCGACTCGGGCGCTTGCGCGGCTCGTCGGGCAGGGCGGTGTCGCCCTGCGACTCCACCTGCGTCATGCGCAGACCTCCCCGATCGCGCTGAACGAGGCCTGCAGGTCGGCAATGGTCGCCTGGTATGCCGTCATATCGAAGGAGGCGGGGTCGGCTACACCCTTGTTCGCGGCGTCGATCATGACGGTGAGCGAATCATCCGCCTTCTGGAACGCGGCGTGTGCCTTGTCGTTTGTTACTTTCTCGAGACCCGACTCCATCGCGGTGGCGAGAGCCTGAAGCTTCTGCGTGGCACCCGCCGGATCGGTCATCGCCGTGCTCATCGCGCCCTGCACCTCGGCGGAAGCGTCTGCCATCGATTCCTTCATGATCGAGCAGGCGACGGCGGTGGACTGCGCAGTGGGCGCGTGGGTCGCGGTCTTCGTGCTCGCGGGCTTCGAGTTGGTGTCGCTTGCGGCGGAACAGCCGCTCAGCGTAAGCAGCGCGATTGCGGCAGTGGAGATGAGGAGCGTGCGGGCGCGGAGCATGGTGATAATTTCCCCCAGGAGTCAATGATTCGTCAGATTTGAGACGACTCTAGCGGCACCGGCAGGCGCGCAAACACCACCTAGGGCGTGCAGACCTTTCCGATCGCGACGAAGTCGTCACTGACCGTGGTGGCCGCGGCCTGCAGGGCGGTGGAGTCGGCGGTGGCAGGGTCGGCCACAGCAGCCCCGACCTTGTCGACCAGGGCGGAGAGCGAGGCATCCGCTGTCTCTGCCGCCGTCTTCACGTCGGCGTTCTTGAGCTTTCCCACGGCCTCGTGGAAGCCGGCCGACACGGTCTTCAGCTTCTCGAGTGCCGCGGCGGGGTCGCTGGTCATCGAACCGACGCTGCCGGCGATGTCGGAGCTGGCGGCACTCATCGTGCTGGCGATCGCCGCGCAGGATTCCACCTTCGAGGCGGCCGAGCTCACGGTGCCGATCGCACTGCAGCCGGAGAGTGTGGTCACGGCGAGCACTGCCGCGGCCAGGAGAACGAGCGGGCGACGGGTCGACATGGGAGCACCTCCGGGACATCCGGTGCGCGCTGCACCGTGCCGACACTCTAACCGGGGCGCCTCAGCGGGCGCTCGCGCTGCAGTCTGCGCACAGGCCGAACACGTCGACGACGTGGTTCGCCTGGGTGAATCCATGCTGTGCCGCGAGCGACTGCGCCCAGCGCTCCACCTCATCCGCCTCGATCTCGACGGTCAGACCACAATTGCGGCAGATCAGATGATGGTGATGCTGGCCCGGAGTGCAGGCACGGTAGAGGCTCTCGCCTTCCTGCTGCAGCGAATCCGCCTCCCCCTCGTTCGCCAGGTCGGCGAGCGCCCGGTACACCGTGGCGAGCCCGATCGGCGATCCGGCCTCGCGGAGCCCCGCGTGCAGATTCTGTGCGCTGACGAAGTTGTCGCTGCTGCCGAGCGCCTCGCGCACGGCCTCTCGTTGCCACGTGTTTCTCTTCACGGGTGGCCACCGCCCGCGATCGTCGAGACGGCGGGAGCGGGGAGCACCCGTCCATTGTTGCCCTTGCGGCGCTGGCGCGAGCCGATGATGCGACAGACGACGTAGATGAGAAAGGAGATCGTGGTCACGTACGGGCTGATCGGTAGGCCACCACCGAGGGCGAGGAGGATGCCGCCCACCACCGAGGTCACCGCGAAGATCACGCTGAGCAGCGGGGTGAGGAACGGGGAGGCGGTGACCCGCATTGCCGCCGCGGCCGGCGTGACCAGCAGCGACAGCACCAGCAGCGCACCCACGATCTGAATCGAGACCGCGGTCGCGAGGCCGAGCAGCACCATGAAGGCGATGGAGATGCCGGCGACGGGCAGTCCTTTCGCCCGCGCGACATCCGCATCGACGCTCGCGAAGCTCAGCGGCCGCCAGAGGAAGACGAGCCCGGCGATGACCACCAGCGAGATGATCACGAGCATCAGCAGTTGCGGGTTGTCGACCGACACGATCTGCCCGGTCAGCAGACCGAACTTGTTCGCGCTGCGCCCCTTGTAGAGGGCGAGGAACAGGATGCCCAGGCCGAGTCCGAACGGCATCAGCACCGCGATGATCGAGTTGCGTTCGCGCGCTCGCGATCCCAGCACGCCGATGAGCAGGGCAGCGAACAACGACCCGGCGATCGACCCCATCACGACGTTCACCCCGAACAGCAGGGCGGCGGATGCCCCGGCGAAACTCAGCTCGCTGACCCCGTGCACCGCGAACGCAAGGTCGCGGGTCATCACGAAGGGGCCGATCAGGCCGCCGACGACACCGAGGATCGCTCCCGCGATGATCGAGTTGTGCACGAGCACCAGCAGCTCGCCGTAGTTCTCGAAGCCGAAGATCTGCGACCAGATGTCCCCGCTCATTCGGGCGCCTCCGTTGCGGTGCCGGCGGTGCTGGCGGTGTGATGCTCGAGATGGTCGTGCACCCCGTACCCCTCCGGTGCGCCGAGCACGACGATGCGCCCGCGGCTGCGGATCACCTCGACCGGGGTGTCGTACATGTAGGAGAGCACCTCGCTGCGCAGAACCTCATCCGGTGTGCCCACTCGGAACCGACCGCCGGCCAGGTACAGCACACGGTCGACCATCGGCAGGATCGGGTTCACATCGTGCGTGACGAAGACGACCGCGGTGTTGAGCCGCTTGCGCTGCTCGTCGATCAACTCGCTCACCTGCCGCTGATGATTGAGGTCGAGCGAGATCAGCGGCTCGTCGCAGAGCAGCAGGCGCGGGTCGCCGGCGATGGACTGGCCCACCCGCACCCGCTGCTGCTCCCCGCCGGAGAGCGTGGCGACGGGCACGTTGGCGTAGTCGCTCGCCCCGACGGATTCGAGGATGTCCGCCACCTTCGCACGCACCGCCCGCGAGTTGATCGGCAGCCCCCACCGATTGCCGTTCACCCCGAAGGCGACGAGATCTCGAGCGCGAAGGGGGGTTCCCTGCTCGAGCAGCTTCTGCTGCGGGATGTAGCCGATGCGTTTATCGCCGCGGTGCACCGGGCCGCCCAGAAATTCGATCGACCCCGAGCTGAGCTTCTGCTGCCCGAGGATCGTCTTCAGCAGGCTGGTCTTGCCGGTACCGTTCGGCCCGAGCACGGCAAGGAATTCTCCGGGCATCACCTCGAGGTTGAGGTTGCGCCACAGCTCACGGTCGCCGAACGACAGCGTGGCCTGGTGCAGGCTCAGCACGGGCTCGGTCATGGTTGCCTCTCTGGCGTCGGAATCAGGGCCTTCGGCATATCTCAGCCGAGTGCCGTCGCGATGGCGGCGAGGTTGGCGGTCATCCAGCTGATGTAGTTCTTTCCGGTCGGCATCGTCTCGGTCACCGGAACCACGGCGACCTTGGCCTTCTTGGCCGCGGCGAGCACGAGTTCGGTCTCCGGTCCCTCGGTCTGCTCGTTGTAGACCAGCAGCTCCACCGTGTGGTCGGTGAAGAGGGCCAGGGTCTGCTGCAGGACGAGCGGCGACACATCCGTTCCCTCCTCGATCGCCTCGCTGAACTTCTCGGGGGTCTTGTCGACCAGCCCGCATGCGGCGGTCAGGTACAGCGGCACGGGCTCCGTGATCGCCACACCGACCCCGTCGTGGGCCGCCTTGACGGTGGCCTCCGTGTTCTCCAGGGTCGCGAGCTTGCCGACGAAGGCGGCCGTGTTCGCGGCGAAGACGGCCTTCTTGTCTGAATCGATCTCGGCGAGCGCCGCCTCGATCTTCTCGGCGACCTTCTGCATTACGGGAAAGTCGTACCAGAGGTGTTCGTTGAACTCGCCGTGTTCGGGGTGCTGGTCGAGGCCGGAGATGTCCGCCGCATTGAGCACGGTCGCATCCCTGTTATTCACACCCTTCAGCAGGGTGTCGATGAAGTCGTCGTAGCCTCCGCCGTTCTCGATCACGACCTGGGCCTTCGAGAGGGCGAGCTGCACCTGACCGTTGGCCTCGTAGGAGTGCGGGTCTTGCGAGGGGTCGTCGATGAGAGAGGTGACCGTCACGGCCTCGCCGCCGATCTCCTTGGCGATGTCACCGTAGGCGTTGGTGGAGGCGACGATACGGATCGGCCCGTCGGTCGGGGCGGCCGGGGTCGTCGCCGCGCACCCGGTGAGGGCGATGGCAGCGGCCAGAAGCACTGCGGAGGTGGTCAGCACGCGCATGGGAGGGAAGCTCTCTAGGTAACACTAATGATTGTCGTTCTCATTAGAGTAGCGCAGGATTCCCGCCGCACCGCCAGGCTGACCCCGACGAGGTCAGCCCGGCAGTCGGCTAGTCGAGCAGCAGGGCGGGCTCTTCGATCACACTGGCGACGTCGGCGAGGAAGCGACTGGCGACATCCCCATCCACGATCCGGTGGTCGAAGCTCGCGCCCAGGGTGGTGACGAAGCGCGAACGCACCTCACCGTCCACCACCCACGGCTTCTGCTTGATCGTGCCGAGGGCGACGATCGCCACCTCACCCGGGTTGAGGATCGGTGTGCCGGTGTCCATTCCGAAGACGCCGATGTTGGTCACCGTGATGGTGCCCCCCGCCATGTCGGCGGGCTGGGTCTTGCCGTCCCTGGCCGTGATGGTCAGTTGCTCGATCGCGGAGGCGAGCTCGCGCAGTGAGAGCTCCTGTGCATCCTTGATGTTCGGCACGATCAACCCGCGCGGCGTCGCCGCCGCGATGCCGAAGTTCACGTAGTGCTTGACGATGATCTCTGTGTCGGTCCACTGCGCGTTGACGGTGGGGTTGCGCCGCACCGCCCACATCATCGCCTTGGCCATGATCAGCAGTGGGGAGACCTTCACGCCGGCGAAGTCGGGCGAGTTCTTGAGCCGCTTGACGAACTCCATGGTGCGGGTCGCATCCACGTCGACGAACAGGCTCACGTGCGGCGCTGCAAAGGCACTCGACACCATCGCGGTGGCGATCGCCTTGCGCACGCCCTTGACGGGGATGCGCTCCTCGCGTTCGTCCGACCACGGCGGCGTCTCGATGTTGTGGAACAGGCTCGCCTGCGAGGCCTGACGGATGACGTCGTCCCGGGTGATCTCCCCGGCGAGTCCGGTCGGGTTGACCTCGGCCAGATCCACGCCGAGGTCCTTCGCCAGCTTGCGGATCGGCGGCTTGGCGATGATGGCCGAGGCGGATGCCGCGGGCACCGACCGCGGCCGGGGCGCGGCGGGCGCGGTGCCACCCTCGATCTCGACGGGCGCCTGCGCGGGTGCACGGTGGCGGCGGGAGGTCACGCCCCCCTTGATGCCGTAGCCGACGAGAACGGCTCCGGGCCGGTCATCCGCCTGCTCCGCGGACAGCGCAAGCGCTGCCGCCGGGGTCTCATCGGGGTCGCCGCCCAGGCTCGCGGCGATCGGAGCGCCGTCGCCTGAGGCGACGGAGATGATCGGGGTGCCGACGTCGACGGTCTGCCCCTCCTGCACCAGCAGCGCGGTGACGGTGCCCTCGAACGGCGAGGGCAGCTCCACGAGCGACTTGGCCGTCTCGATCTCGACCAGAACCTGGTTGATGACGACCGTGTCGCCGGCCTTCACGCGCCAGGACACGATCTCGGCCTCGGTAAGACCTTCGCCGACATCCGGCAGGGGGAATTCTGAGGTGCTCACGATGCTCCTTGGTGCCCGGGTGGGGCGAGGGGTCTACTAGTAGGCGAGGGCGCGATCGACCGCTTCGAGCACGCGATCGGCGTCCGGGAGGTAGGTGCTCTCCAGCTTCGCCGGGGGGAACGGGGTGTCGAAAGCGGTGACGCGCAGCACCGGGGCCTCGAGCGAATAGAAGGCCTTCTCGGTGATCGTGGCCGCGATCTCGGAGGAGATGCTCGCGAACCCGGGCGCTTCGGAGGCGACCACGACGCGGCCGGTCTTCTGCGCGGACGCGATGATCGGTGTGTAGTCGATCGGCGAGAGCGAACGGAGGTCGATCACCTCGATGCTCGTGCCCTCCGATTCGGCAAGTTCCGCCGCCTGCAGCAGCACATTCACCATCGCGCCGTGCCCGATGACGGTGACCTCGGTTCCGGTACGCACCACACGGCTGCTGTGCAGCGGCACCGCGGATGCGCCGAAGTCCACGGGTCCCTTGTGCCAGTAGCGACTCTTCGGTTCGAAGAACAGCACCGGGTCGTTCGAGGCAATCGCCTCCTGGATCATCCAGTAGGCGTCATTCGGGGTGCTCGGGCTCACCAGGCGCAGGCCGGGGGTGTGCGCGAAGTACGCCTCCGGGCTCTCCTGGTGGTGCTCGACGGCGCCGATGTGGCCGCCGTACGGCACCCGGATGACGACGGGCATCGACAGCAGCCCCTCGTGCCGGCTGGTCAGCTTCGCCAGCTGGGTGGTGATCTGGTCGAAGGCCGGGAAGATGAAGCCGTCGAACTGGATCTCACAGACCGGCCGGTAGCCGCGCATGGCGAGTCCGACCGCGGTGCCGACGATGCCGGACTCGGCGAGCGGGGTGTCGAAGACCCGGTTCGTGCCGAACTCGGCCTGCAGGCCCTCGGTCACCCGGAAGACGCCGCCCAGCGGGCCGATGTCCTCGCCCATGAGCAGGACCTTGGGGTCGTCCTGCAACGCCTTCTTCAGTCCGGCGTTGAGCGCCTTGACGAGCGGCAGCTCGGTGGTCGTCCCGGTGTCGGTAACGGTGGTGGTGTCGGTAATGGTCACGCCTCTCCCCCGAACGATGCCTCGTAGTCGGCCAGCCACTGCTTCTGCTCCGCCATGACGGGGTGCGGCTCCGAGTAGACGTTGTCGAAGATCTTGTCGCTGTCGGGGATCGGCAGGTCGACCGTGCGGTGACGCAGATCGGTGGCGAAGTCATCCGCTTCGGAGTCGATCTGGGCGAAGAACGCGTCGTCCGCTCCGCGGCCGCGCAGGAACTTCTCGAAGCGGGTGATCGGGTCTTTCAGCACCCAGTCGGCGACCACACCGCTCTCGCGGTACTTGGTGGGGTCGTCGCTGGTCGTGTGCGCGCCGATGCGGTAGGTGAAGGCCTCGATCAGGCGGGGGCCGCCGCCGCTGCGAGCGTCGTCGAGATTCTTGCGGGTGACGGCGAAGCTGGCGAGCACGTCGTTGCCGTCGATCTGGATGCCCGGAACGCCGAAGCCGATCGAGCGCTGGAACAGCGGGATGCGCGACTGAACACTCACCGGCACGGAGATCGCCCACTGGTTGTTCTGCAGGAAGAAGACCTCGGGAGTCTGGAAGCTGGCGGCGAAGACGAAGGCCTCGCTGACATCCCCCTGGCTGGTGGAACCGTCGCCGAAGTAGACGATGACCGCCTCGTCGCGGTCGACGTCTCCGCTCCCGGTCGCGCCGTCGAGCGTGACGCCCATGGCGTAGCCGGTGGCGTGCAGAGCCTGTGACCCGAGAACGAGCGTGTAGAGGTGGAAGTTACCGTGGTCGGCCGGATTCCAGCCGCCGTTGGTGGTGCCGCGCATGATCTTGACGATCTCGAATACGTCGAGGCCGCGGATCATCGCGACGGAGTGCTCGCGGTAGGAGGGGAAGATGTGGTCTTGGCGGCGGGTGGCCCGCGCCGAGCCGACCTGAGCGGCCTCCTGGCCGTGGCTCGGTGGCCACAGGGCGAGCTGCCCCTGGCGCTGCAGGTTCGTCGCCTCGAGATCGAACCGACGGGTGACCACCATGTCGCGGTGGAACTGTCCCAGGTCGTCGTCGCTCAGCGCCTCGATGTACGGCAGGTATTCGGCTGCGGCGCCGCCGGTCTGGAGCACGCCGTCGGGTGAGAGGAGTTGCACCATCGATGCATCGTTCGTGAGTGTTTCGTCTGCCACGGAGACCTCGCAGTCCTGGATCGGCCTTCGCGAGAAGGGTGGGCGGTCGTGCCGCCGAGCTGGCGCCGAGTTTCTAATCTAGCCCGGGGTTTTCGCGCGTACTTGGTAGAGAACGAACAACCTCTTCCGAAGCCTTTAGGAGAGAAGCCACAGACTCTTTCTCCCCGATGGAGATCCGGATGCCGTCGGCACCGAGTGCGCGGGCCACGATGCCGTGTTCGGTGAAGATCTCGGCCGCGCGTTCGGTGAAGTGCCTGGTCTCGAGCCAGATGAAGTTGCCGTGCGGCGTCGGGCTGTCCCACCCCTGCGCGCGGAGAGCGTTCCAGATCTCGTCGCGCAGCAGGGCGAGGGCGCGCACGCGCTCGAGCAGCTCGTCCTCGTGGTCGAGCGAGGCGATCGCCGCGAGCTGCGCCTGATCGGTGACGGAGAGCGGGATCGCGGTGCTCCGAGCGGCGTTGAGGATGTACTCGGGACCGACCGCATAGCCGATGCGCAGCCCGGCCAGTCCGTAGGCCTTCGAGAAGGTGCGCAGCACGACGAGGTTGGGGTATCGGCCGGTGAGAGTCCGCCCGTTGACGACGGTGCTGTCGGTGACGAACTCGATGTACGCCTCGTCGAGCAGCACGAGCACGTCGTGCGGCACGAGCTCCATGAACTGCTCGAACTCCTGCGCGGTGACGATCGACCCGGTCGGGTTGTTCGGCGAGCAGACGATGACGACGCGGGTGCGTTCGGTGAGGGCGGCAGCCATGGCGTCGAGGTCGTGACGACCGTCAGCCTGGATCGGCACCTGCACGCTGGTTGCGCCCGAGACGGCGACGAGACCGGGGTAGGCCTCGAACGAGCGCCAGGCGTAGAGCACCTCGTCCCCGGGCGCCGCGGCGGCCTGGATGAGCTGGGAGAGGATCGACACGGAGCCCGCGCCGAGGTGCACCTCGGCGAGACCGACCCCGAACCGCTCGGCGATGCGGGTGCGGACGACGAGCCCCGACGCGTCCGGGTAGCGGTTGATGGCGGAGGCGGCGACAGCGTGCCGAACCGCATCGAGAGGCTCGAAGGGGTTCTCGTTCGAGGAGAGCTTGAACGCGTCGTCGGCGGCGGGCTTTCCCTGTGTGTATGCGGCGAGCGCCACGATCTCCGGGCGCAGGCGCACGGGGGGCTGGCGGTCTGCAGTCATACCCTCCAGCTTATGCGGCCGTCGTTGCCGTGCTGCCGGGAGCCGGGCATAGTGGTCGCATGACCCGATTCCTCGTTCGCCTGATCATCAACGCCGTGGCGCTGTGGCTGACCACCCTGATCGTGGCGGGCGTGACGGTCGAACCGTGGGATGCCGGGGTCGCCCCCACCATCTTCACCTATCTTCTCGTCGCCCTGATCTTCGGCATCGTGAACGGTGTGATCGGCGGCATCATCCGTGTCGTCGCCCTTCCGCTCTACATCATCACCCTCGGGCTCATCTCCTTCATCGTGAACGGCCTCCTGTTGCTGCTGGTCAGCGGCATCTCGACCATCATCGGTTTCGGGCTCCGCGTCGAGAGCTTCTGGTGGGGAGTGCTCGGCGCTCTCGTGCTCGGTGTCTTCAGCTGGATCATCGGGCTCATCCTGCGCCCGTTCATGCGGGTCGGGAACTGAACCGGGCGTCACCCACCCACCGGCGCGGTACGAACTGACCGGTATGTCATCGAACTGACCGGGGTCGCCGTCTCGGTGAAGTCGGAGAATCGGCGATCGACCTCCACCACTCGCCCCTCCGTCGCGCCGTCGAGCAGCGCGGCGGTGTCACGATAGGCGGGCAGCATGTGCGCCGCAAAGTACTGGTCTGAGGTCGCCACCGGCAGGCCGGTGACGTCCCGCCGCACCAGCACCGGGTCGGAGGAGAGCCACTCGCCGGCGGTGGCCGGAACGATATCGCCGGTGTGCTCGACCGCAATCCACGGCACGTCGTGCGGCACCGTGACATCCGCGGCCGGAGCGCCCAGCGTGTAGAGGCCGCGCACGTCGTAGTCGCCCGAGCCCGCAACGAGCGCTGCGACGAGGCCGCCCTGCGAGTGCCCGGTGAGCATCACCGGGGTCTCCGCCGTGATGCCCGCATCGGCCATCGCCTGCTCCACCGCGCGCACCGAGCCTGCGTCGCCGGAGGCGATGCCGTTCAGGTTGCTGGTCATGTCCCAGGGCTCCGAGTCGCCGCCGAGGGAGAAGTCTTTCGTGCCGCTCACGAAGACTTCGTAGCGGTCAGGCTTGCCCCCGACGCTGTAACGGTCGATGCGCACCTGGGCGTCGCCGCGCGGGATACGAGCGGCGCGGTCATCCCACCCCGCCGGGAGGCTCGTGAGGGTGCTGGTCGTCACCCGCTCGGTCTGCACCGGCGTCTCGGCGAACAGCCCCAGTGTGCCGCCAGAACCCACCACCGCCCTCGCGGAGGAGGCAACCCCCGTGATTCCGAGCAGGCCGAGCATGCCGGCGAGGGCAGGAGGCGCGTGGAGGATCCCTGCCCCTACATCGTCGACGCTCATCACCGCGTGCCGCACGAAGGAGGCGAACAGCGGATCGCTGAGCACTCCCGTGTTGTGCTGCAGCCAGCTCCGCAGCGCCGCGGTCAGCTCCGACCGCTGGTCCGCCGGCAGCAGGGAGAAGGCGACGACACCCGGCACCGCGATGCCGGCCAACCCGAGCAGGCCGGGCAGTGCTCCGATCGCGATCGCGGGCAGAAAGAATCCCAGGCCGTAGCCGATGCGGGCCGCCACCTCGTCGCTCAATCGTTCGGCCATCTGCTCCGCCATTCCATAGGCGTCGGCCGACCGGTCGAGTGCGACGTGAAGTCCATCGGCGGTGTTCCGTGCCCGAGCGAGCAGCCCGAGGGCGTCACGAATGCCGTGCTCCGCCAGCACTACGGAACCCTGTGCCAGGGGTGCCCGACCGGTGCGCACCAGTCCGTCGATCGCCGTGAGCTCACGCAGGCAGATACCGAGCTCGACCGACACCGATCGCAGCGCGCTCGAGGCGGCGAAGAGCTCGTCGGTGCCGACGGCGATGGAGCCGCCGCCGCTGATGACCAACGGATGTCCGCCGCCGTCCCCCGTCGGAGTCGAGACGTTCGCAACCACGGTCGTCAGCCCTGGTTCGCCGCGATCGACAGCGCGGTGCGGGTCGCCGCGAGCGCCCCCTCCAACCGTGCCCCGATGGTGCCGAACTCCGCCGCCAGCCCCTCCACGGAGGACGCATAGAGGCTGTGCGCCGGTCCACGCCAGATACCGGACTGCGGCGAGGGAACCGTGCCGCGCACCTGATCGACCCGCTCGATCACCGCCTGCAGCCGGCGCCGTTGATTCTCCAGGGCCTGGAGGAAGGCCGGGTCGACCACCACTCCGGTCGGCGTTGGGGTCGCCGTCGTGTGCATCGTCGCTCCTCTTCTCGTTGCCGGATGTCGTGCGCGTGACGACCATCCTGGGCGGGATGCGGGCGGGCCGCCCCGGGCGCTGCCGATCCGTGGATTCCGCACCCCGGCATCCGTCTGGGGAGGACTGGATGCGGCGCCGCCGCGATTCTGCGCGAGAATGAAGCAATGAGCTTCGACCGCACCCTCGACGGATCGGCTCTCTTCAGAATCTGCTTCGTCTGCACCGGCAACATCTGCCGCTCGCCCATGGCCGAGGTCGTCTTCCTCGATCTGGTCAAAAAGGCAGGCTATGAGGGTGCCGTCACGGTAATGTCGGCGGGCACCGGCGACTGGCACGTGGGCGAACACTCCGATAGCCGCACCATCGCCGCCCTCAGCTCGCACGGCTACGACGGCTCGCGTCATCGCGCCCGCCAGTTCGACCCGGAGTGGTTCGACAACCTCGACCTCGTCGTGGTCTTCGATCGCAGCCAGGAGCGCACGATCCGCTCCTGGGCCGCCACCGAGCAGGATCGGGGCAAGGTGCAGATGCTGCTCAGCTTCGACCACGAACAGGCCGGGCAGGTCGACGTGCCCGACCCCTATTACTCCGACGCCGCGATGTTCGACAGCGTGCTCGGCATGATCGAACGGTCCAGCGCCGCGCTGTTCCGGCAAATCGAACCAGGAATCCGACAGGGAGTCTCATGAGCCCACTGCCCGAACAACCCCTCAGTCCCCTCGATGGCCGCTACCGCGACGCCGTTGCGGGGCTCGGCGAGCACCTCTCGGAGGCCGGTCTCAACCGCGCCCGGGTGCAGGTCGAGGTCGAGTGGCTGATCTACCTCACCGACCACGAGTACTTCGGCTCGCACCGCCTGACCGCCGACCAGATCAGCGCCCTCCGCGCGCTGGTCACGGACTTCGATCAGAGCAGCATCGACCAGCTCGCCACCCTCGAAGCCACCACCCGCCACGACGTCAAGGCCGTCGAGTACTACGTGCGCAGCGAGCTGGCGACCCTGGGCCTGGACGATGTGGCCGAGCTCACCCACTTCGCCGCCACCAGCGAAGACATCAACAACCTGTCATATGCCCTCATCGTTCGCGCCGCGGTCGAGCAGGTTTGGCTGCCCAAGGCCCGGGCCGTGATCGCCGCGCTGCACGAGCGCGCGATCGCCCACCGCGACGACGCCATGCTGGCGCACACGCACGGACAACCCGCCACCCCGACCACGGTCGGCAAGGAGTTCGCGGTCTTCGTCGGCCGCCTGCAGCGCATCCTGAAACAGATCGAGGCGGTCGACTACCTCGGCAAGTTCAGCGGCGCCACCGGCACCTTCTCCGCCCATCTCGTCGCCGACCCCGAGCTCGACTGGCCGGCGATCTCGCGCGAGTTCGTCACCTCGCTCGGCCTGGACTGGAACCCGCTCACCACCCAGATCGAACCGCACGACTGGCAGGCGGAGCTCTACCAGCGCATCAGCCACTTCAACCGGGTGCTCCACAACCTGGCAACGGATGTCTGGGCTTACATCTCGATGGGCTACTTCACCCAGATTCCCCAGGCCGGCGCTACCGGCTCCTCGACCATGCCGCACAAGATCAACCCGATCCGGTTCGAGAACGCCGAGGCCAATCTCGAGCTCTCCAGCGCGTTGCTCGACTCGCTCGCCTCCACCCTGGTCACCTCACGCCTGCAGCGCGACCTCACCGACTCCACGACGCAGCGCAACATCGGTGTCGCCTTCGGTCACTCCCTTCTCGCGCTCGACAACATCCAGCGCGGTCTCGGCGAGATCGACGTGAACCGCGAGCGGCTGGCCGAAGACCTGTCGAACAACTGGGAGGTGCTCGGCGAGGCGATCCAGACGGTCATTCGCGCCGAGGTCACCGCCGGTCGCAGCGCGATCGCCGACCCCTACGCGATGCTCAAGGAGCTCACCCGTGGTCGCCGGGTGGGCCCGGCCGAGCTGCGCGCATTCGTCGAGGGTCTCGACATCGGCGCCGCCGCGAAGGCACGGCTCATCGCCCTGAGCCCCGAGACCTACGTCGGGCTGGCCAGCCCCCTGGTCGACTATCTGAACGACTGACCTCGTGACGGATGTCCGGGTCCGCTTCGGCGGGCCCGATCCGGCTATCCGCTGGTCGAGTAGCCCGCGCCCCTGAGCTTGTCGACGGGTTAGTGCGTGGAGCCGCCGTGCTCGTGGTTCTGCTCGTCGAGGTCCTGCTGCTCGGCGTCATCCGGCTTCACGGCCAGCGCCAGCATGGCGATCACCACGAGCGACACGATGAAGGCGACGCCGAAGAAGACGAGGGCGAGCTCCAGCTGACGCGTGCTCCCGAAGACGACCAGGCCGACGAAAACCGCGATGATGGCGGCCATGACGAGAAACTCGACCGGGCGCAGGCGTTCCCGCCGGGTCGGCGCGATCGGATGCTGCTCGGCAGGGGTCGGCTTCGGGTCGGTTCCGTCGGAACTCGGGGTGGTGCTCACGCGTGTTTCTCGTCTTCGATCGGGGTCGCCTCGGCGACGATGGTGGCGGCCGACTGCGTTCCCCACTTGGCGGAGAGCCCGGCGATAAGGAGGTAGACGGCGCTGATGGCGCCGTATGCCCCGAGCAGACCGACGGCGACCACGGCGGAGTCGAGCACCCGCAGCACGTGATCGGGACCGGTGAACGACTGGCTGTACCCCGGGGGGATCGCCACGAAGACGATCGCGGCGATCGCGCCGAGACCCCCGATGGCGAACCAGTCGGTCGACGCCACGTAGCCGTTACCGTTGCGTCCGCGGGTGCGGTACCCGCTGTACAGCTCCAGAGCACCGGTGATCGCGAAATAGATCACCAGAAGTACGAAGAAGAAGGAGACGCCCGCGCGCGGCGCGCCGGAGGAGGCGACCACCGCATCCGTGATCAGCGCGACGATGCCGACGACGATGCCGACCGCCGCCTGCACCAGAAACAGCGTGCGCACCCCGCTGCCGCCGAGGCGGAACCAGGAGAACAGACCGAGCACGATTCCGGCGACGATGCCGTAAACGCCGAAGACGACCAGGCCGAAGACCGCGGAATGGTCGGCGGAGAAGGTGATCCACAGCGCAAGACCCGCGGCGGGGATGGCGCGGGCCACAGCGACCGGCCAGTAGGCGGCCCGCTGTTCTGCGTTGTCCTGCGTCGGAGCCACGGATCCTCTTTCTGAGACGGCAACGCTGGTTAGTTTACGCTGCCGTGTCTGTGCGCAGACCCGGCGCTGGCGGCATCAGCCGAGGCGGGCGCGGCGGCCGAGCAACCAGAGCAGATAGGCGCCCCCCAGGCAGATCGTGATCATGCCCGCCGGCAGTTGAACCGGGGAGAACAGGCGGCTGGCGAGGGTGTCGCTCGCCAGCAACAGAAGCGCCCCCATGAGCGCCGTCGCCAGCACCGGGGTGCGCTCCGGCAGCAGTCGCCTGGTGAGGTGCGGGGCGGCGAGCGCGATGAAGGCGATCGGCCCGGCGACCGCGGTGACCGCGCCGGTGAGGGCGATCGCAACGGCCACCATGCCCAGCTTGGTTCGGCCGAGCGGCACCCCCAACACTGCGGCGACGTCGTCGCCGAGCTCGAGCATGCGCGCCCTCCCCGAGCCCGCCGCCGCGACCATCAGCAACAGCAGCACGATCGCACTGGTGGGCAGAACCTGCGCCCAGGTGAGGCCGTTGAGCGTTCCGGCACCCCAGACCGCGGCAGCGAGTGCGGTGTCGAGGTCGGCGGTGAGGATGAGCCAGTGATTCACGGCGGTGAACATCGCGCCGATACCGATCCCCACGACCAGCAGGCGGGTGCGGCCGCCGTGACCGCCGAGCGCGTAGACGAGGGTCGCGGCGACGGCGCCGCCGATCAGCGAGCCGACCAGGGTCGCCCCGACCCCGCCGCCGACCGTCACGATCGCGACCAGTGCCCCCGTGAAGGCGCCGGAGGTGAAGCCGACCACGTCGGGGCTGCCGAGCGGGTTGCGGGTGAGCAGTTGGAACATCCCTCCGCTCGCCGCGAGCCCGGCGCCGAACACGATCGCCGCCACGATCCGCGGCAGCCGCAGTTGCTGCACCACCGTCTGCGTTGCCGGGTCGCCCGCGCCGACCAGCGAGAGCAGAACCCGTCCGGGGTCTGCTGCGAAGGCGCCGGTCAGCAGGGCGATGACCGCGACGATCAGCACCGCAACGATCAGACTCAGGATGACGACGCCCTCACGCCTGCGCAGTGTGGCCCGCAGCTTCGCGCTCGAGTGCACCGCCGCCGTGACGGTCACAGCTCCCGCAATCGCGGCGACCGTGCCAGCAGCACGAGCACCGGGGCTCCGACGAAGGCCACGACGACGCCCGCGGGCAGTTCGCCCGAGTAGAGCACGCGACCGAGCACGTCGGCGATGGTCAGGAGCAGTGCGCCGAGCAGGGCACAGACGGCGACGACGGTCGCCGGGGCGGCCGCGCCGAGCATCCGTTTCGCCGCGTGCGGCACCATGAGCCCGACGAAGCCGATCGGTCCGGCGGCAGCGGTCGCCGCACCGCAGAGCAGCAGCACCGCCACGAGGGTGGCCAGCCGGGTGCGGCCGAGCTGCACGCCGAGACCGCCCGCCACATCGTCACCGAGGGCGAGCAGGCCGAGGGACCGGCTGCAGAGCACGGCCACGACCAGCCCCGCCACGATGAACGGCAGCACCACCAGCAGCACGTCGATGCCGCGACCCTGCAACGAGCCCGCGTTCCAGGAGCGCAGCTGGTCGAAGGCCTGAGGCTTCAGCTGGCCGATGATCGCGGTAGCGCCCCCGAGCACCGCGGTGAGAGCCACCCCGGAGAGGGTCATCGTGAGCGGGTCGATGCGGCGGCCGCGGCCCGACCCGAAGATGTACACCGCGGCGGAGGCGAGCGCCGCGCCGAGCAGGCCGAACCAGATGTAACCGGACGGTGCGGTTACCCCCAGAAAGCCGACCGCGACGGCGATCGCAACGGCCGCGCCGGCGTTGACCCCGAGGATGCCGGGGTCGGCGAGCGGGTTGCGGGTGACCGTCTGCATCAGCAGCCCCGAGGCGCCGAGGGCGGCACCGACGAGGATCGCGATGACCGTGCGGGGAAGGCGTTGGCCGGTGACGATTCCATAGTCCGCGGTCGTGCGCAGGGCGTCCGTCGGCGAGAGCAGAGACCGCACCACGGTGTCGAGGGCGATCGGCCTGGCGCCGATCAGGATGCTCGCGAAGGTCGCGAGCAGGAGCGCCAGCACGAGCGCGACGAGCACGATCACCGTGCGACGCCAGTCCCCACGGAGACCACCCTGCAGCTCTGTCGGGGTGAGTGTCGCGGCCACGTTCTTAGGATAGCCTCACCTTATGCCCCAGTCTTCCCCCGTCCTATCGTCACGCCCCCGTCGCCTCCGTTCGGCCCTCACCGTGCTGGTCGCCGCCACCGCCGTCGTCGGCCTTCTCGCCGGCTGTTCTGCCGCAGCGGACCGGCCGAAGTCGGGCTCCGGCGCGGGCAACAGCGAGGTGGCGACCGGCGGTGCGAAGTTCTCCACCGCCGACGAGGAGACCGCCAAGCTCGGCACCGACGCGAAGCCCGGCGTCTTTCCGCGCACCATCACGCACGCCGACGGCAGCACGAAGCTGGCGAAGAAGCCGAAGCGCGTCGTCGTGCTCGACACGGGCGAACTCGACGAGGTTATCGCGCTCGGCATCATCCCGGTCGGCATTCCGACCACCGACGGCGCAAGCCCCACGCCCGCCTACCTGGCGAAGAAGGTGAAGGGCGTGGCGACGGTGGGCAACATCCAGGAGCTCAACCTCGAGGCGATCGCCGCACTGAAGCCCGATCTCATCCTGGGCAGCCAGCTGCGCGCCGACAAGCTCTACCCGCAGCTCTCGGCGATCGCGCCGACCGTGTTCAGCATCCGTCCCGGTTTTCCGTGGAAAGAGAACTTCCTGCTCGCGGGCGCAGCCCTTGGCGAGGAGACCAAGGCGGAGGGCATCCTCAACGCCTACACGGCGAAGGCCGAGAAGCTGCGCGCCGACATCACCGGCGACCCGACCATCTCCCTGCTCCGCTTCCTGCCCGGCAAGACGCGGCTCTACGGCAACAAGTCCTTCATCGGCGTGATCATGAGGGATGTCGGCCTCCCCCGCCCGCAGATCCAAGACATCGACGAACTCGCCGTCGAGATCTCGCCGGAGAACGTGCAGCAGGCAGACGCCGACCGCATCTTCTACAGCAGCTACGGCACCCCCGAGGCGACGGCCGAGCAGCAGGTGCTCGACGGCCCGGTGTGGCCGACCCTGGCCGCGGTGAAGGCGAAGCACGCGCAGCCGGTGGACGACGGAACCTGGTTCCTCGGCCTCGGCCCGTTGGGTGCCGACCGCGTGCTCGACGAGCTGCGCGACCTGCTGGTCACGTAGCCGCCCGCGGTACCGCACGCCGCCGCACAGTCACTGCGCCACAGCTCGCACCCCGCCACAGCTCGGGCGCCGTGGTGGTGATCCACACTTCCGAAATGCAGGCCGCATTGCTCGACACGCCGCAGTACAGGCAACCCGCACGGCGTGCCGCGCAGAATTGCCTGCATTTCGGAAATGGGTGCGTGGCAGGCATCCGCCGCACGCCGCCCCTCCGTGCGAACGGTTCATCGCACACCGCTACAGTGACAGCGATTAAGACGAGAGGGCGATGAATGGCGACGATCGGCGATCGGTTTGGTGTCGTCATCCTGGTGACGGTGCTCCTCGGCATCCCGCTCGGCGCCCTCGCTCTGGTCTGGCTTGCTCGTCGTCGAATGTCAGCCGGATGGCGCTCACCCTGGGCCTGGCGGGCAACCTCCGCCGAGATCGGGATCCTCGTCGGGACCGTGCCGTGGATCTGGATGATCATGACCCCGACCACTGGCGACGGCGGCGTGCAGCTCGTGCCGTTCCGCGACCTCGCCCGCGTGCTGGGGGGACAGGACACGATCGTTCAGGTGGTCGGCAACCTGCTGGTGTTCGCCGCGCTGGGCTTCTTCCTGCCCATCAGGTTTCGTCTCGCTCCCCCGGCTGCGGTGTTCTTCGTCGTCGCGCTCATCGCGGCGGGGCTGTCGGCGATCCTGGAGGCACTGCAATTCGCTCTGCAGCTCGGCCGCGTCGCCTCGATCGACGACGTGCTCGTCAACGCGCTCGGCGCCGCGATTGCGTCGCTGCTGTCAATGCGTTGGTGGCGTGCACAGTCAGCGGAAAAGTCGACAGGACCTCAGATAGACCCTCGTGGAACTGTCGGTTCGCGGCGTCGCTAGTCCAGTTCGAGCAATAGGGTTTGAGTTCCGGAAACTCCGCTCAGGCCGCCCATCACCTCACGCATGTGCGGATCGGAGTCGTGGCAGTCGAACTGAATGGCACGCTCGCCCCGCATCGCTGCAAGTGACAGCGAATTCCTCACCGCCGCGTCGACGAGTGACACTCCCTGAACCAGGGCAGGGGTCGTCGATTCAGCCACCCCCTCAAGCGGCTTCCCCGATGTCTCCGGGCGGAAAACCCAGGCTCCGGCAAGGATCTTTCGATCTTCGTCGACGACGAATGACGACAACGCGAGATCTAACGACGTCGCCAGGTCAGGCTCGAAGATTTCCCGGGCACGTTGCCGCGACGATATCGGTGACCAGGGTTGATGAACCCACTCATACATGTCGACGAAAGCGTCAACCAGGGTGTCAATTCGAAGGGTGGACCCGAGCTCCATGTCTGGTCTAACGGCTAACGCGCTCCGTTGCGCCACAACTATGGCCGGCGGACACGATTGATATGGTCGAGCGCCCATCGATTCGAACAAGGCCGCAGTGACGGAGCCAGCCGCGGCCTTGACGGCGAACGGCCGATCACTCGGTCGAAGTCGCAGCGCCTGGGCGATCAGCGCCGATGCGATCCCCTCGCGTCTGTGGTGGGGATGCACATCCACCGTCAGCCATAAGCGGGACTGATGGAGACTGCTCTCCCGCCAACTGACTATCCCCAGGGCTTCGCTATCCGCTTCCGCAACAATGGCAGCCTGGGAACGCAAGTGATCGCGGAGATGACGCGCCCAGGTGAGGTCATGCCTTCCCCGGAGTTCGTCGGGGGTCGCACTGCCGATATCCATGAACAATCATCAGCATAGAGCCCCCGCTGCAGTTCGCTACACCGGCGCCATGTCCTGGAACCGCGAGAAGTGCCCCTGGAAGGCGACGGTGACCGTGCGGGTCGGACCGTTGCGGTGCTTGGCCACGATCAGGTCGGCCTCGCCCGCGCGCGGGTTGTCTTTCTCGTAGGCGCTCTCGCGGTGCAGCAGGATGACCATGTCGGCGTCCTGCTCCAGCGATCCAGACTCACGCAGGTCGGAGAGGGCGGGCATCTTGTCGGTGCGCTGCTCGGGTCCACGGTTGAGCTGGGAGAGAGCGATCACGGGGACCTGGAGCTCCTTGGCGAGCAGCTTCAGCGCACGCGAGAACTCGCTGACCTCCTGCTGGCGGGATTCGACGCGCTTACCCGAGGTCATCAGCTGCAGGTAGTCGATGATGACCATCTTCAGGCCGACCTTCTGCTTGAGTCTGCGGCACTTCGCCCGGATCTCGACCAGCGTCATGTTCGGGCTGTCGTCGATGTAGAGGGGAGCGTCGTTGATGCGGCCACGGGTCGACGCCATCGTCGTCCAGTCGCGCGAGTCCATCGTTCCCTTACGCATGTTCTGCAGCGGGATGGAGGCCTCGGCAGACATCAGACGCATCGCGATCTCACTGCGCCCCATTTCGAGCGAGAAGAAGATCGACGGCTGATCGTGCTTGATGGATGCCGCCCGCGCGATATCGAGGGCCAGGGTCGATTTTCCGAGGGCCGGGCGGGCCGCGATGATGATCAACTGGCCGGGGTGCAGGCCGTTCGTGAGGTCGTCGAGCTCGCTGAAGCCGGTCGGCACTCCGGTCATCGAGCCGTCGCGCCCGCGCGCCGCCTCCATCTCGTCGGTGGCAGCGTCGATGGCGAGGTTGAGCGCCACGTAGTCTTCGGCCTCGACACCGCCGGTGACGCCGTAGATCTCTGCCTGGGCGTTATTGACCAGGTCGACGACCTCGCCCTCGCTGGCATAGCCCATCTGCACGATGCGCGTCCCCGCCTCGACGAGCCGGCGCAGCACGGCCTTCTCGGCGACGATGGACGCGTAGTAGCCGGCGTTCGCCGCGGTGGGCACGATGCCGGTGAGGTGATGGAGATATTCCGCGCCGCCGGCACGGCTGAGCTCGCCGGTCTTGGTCAACTCGTCGGTCACGGCGATGACATCGGTCGGCTCACCGTGCGAGTACAGGGCGAGGATCGCGCCGAAGATGATCTCGTGTTTCGGCATGTAGAAGTCTTCGCCACGGACCGATTCGATGACATCGGCCACCGCATCCTTGCTGAGGAGCATGCCGCCGACCGCGCTCTGCTCGGCCAGAAGGTCGTGCGGAGGGGTGCGCTCACCCTGACGTGACTCCGACCGTGGTTCGGTGGCGAGTCCCAGATGAGCTATTGACATTCCATACCCTTCAGCGTGCCGTTCTCAGTGGTACCGGGCACCTCTGACATTCCCCGCGATCCGTGAAACGCGCCTGTCCCCGATCGGCGCTTGTACACCATACGAACGCCGGATAGAGCTGCCAAAGTCAGCCTGTGGATGAACCTGTGGATTATTGGGGAGAAACGCCGCGTACCGTGTGGGGAACCTGTGGACTAGTCTGTGGAAACTCCGCCATCAGCGACGCACAACATCCGTCTGATCAGCTGTTTCTTCGCTCTCACCCTGTGTGTAAAAAGATGTCTAGAGTTCGGGTTGAGGGTTGTCCGGTTGCGGGTCGCCCTGTGTACAAAGATGGGGACAACGACCCCGTTTTGACACCAAAAAAGGGGGTAGCATCCGGCTTCCGCCGACTGCTACCCCCTTCGAGGTAGTGCTGTGTTACTTGGCTGCGAGCACCTGAACGGTGATCGTCGCCACGAGGTCGTCGCGCAGACGCACGGTGGCCTCATGGGTGCCGGTGTTCTTGATCGGGGTGGTGATCTCGACCTTGCGCTTGTCGACGGTTCCAAGACCCGACGCGGCAACCGCATCCGCGATGTCGGAGGTCTTGACGGAGCCGAAGAGGCGTCCGCCCTGGCCGGACTTGATGGTCAGCTTGACGACGTTCGCCTCGAGCTTGGCCTTGAGGTCGAGGGCTTCCTCGATCGTGGCGTGCTCGCGCGCGGCGCGGGCGGCCTTGATGGATTCGACCTGCTTCTCGCCGCCACGGCTCCACGCCACGGCGAAGCCCTGCGGGATGAGGTAGTTGCGGCCGTAGCCGTTCTTCACCTCGACGACGTCACCAGGAGCACCGAGACCGGTGACCTCGTGAGTGAGAATCAATTTAGACATGCGATAGCTCCTTAACGGCCCGAGCCGGCGTAGGGAAGAAGCGCCATCTCGCGTGCGTTCTTGACGGCACGGGCGATGAGACGCTGCTCCTGGACGGAAACGCCGGTGATGCGACGGGCGCGAATCTTTCCACGCTCCGAGATGAACTTACGGAGGGTGGCGACATCCTTGTAGTCGATGACGCCGACGCGAATGGACTTCGCGGGGGCGGCGTTCTTGCCACCCTTGAGAGTGCGGAGGGGCTTACGGCGATCGCCGCTGCTCTTTCCAGCCATGGTTTCCTGCTTTCTGAAGAATCGATCGGTTCCTGAGCCTGTCGAAGGACGAGAGGCTTAGAACGGGGTTTCGTCGCTGTAGCTGCCGGGCGTGTTCCAGACGTCGCCACTCGCCGACGGAGCGGGAGCGGATGCCGCCCACGGCTCGTCTGCGACCTGGCCGCGTCCTCCACCAGCGCCGGCTCCACCGGAGTTGCCACCGAAACTGCCGCCGCCTGCTCCACCCTCGCGGGAGGACGACGTGCGGGTGACCTGTGCGGTCGCGTAACGGAGGCTCGGGCCGATTTCGTCGACCTCGATCTCGAAGCTCGTGCGCTTCTCGCCCTCTTTGGTCTCGTACGAGCGCTGCTTGAGGCGACCGGTCACGATGACCCGTGATCCCTTGGTGAGGGATCCGGCCACGTGCTCGGCGAACTCGCGCCAGACACTTGCACGGAGGAAGAGCGCTTCGCCGTCTTTCCAGTCATTGCTGGCACGGTCGAAGTTGCGCGGAGTCGACGCGATGGTGAAGTTCGCCACCGCGAGACCGTTCTGCGTGTAGCGCAGCTCCGGGTCGCTCGTGAGGTTACCCACGACGGTGATGACGGTTTCGCCGGCCATGAGCTACTCGGCGCTCGCTGCTGCGGGCTCGGCCTTGGCGGGCTGGGCTGCCTTGCGGGCCGCCTTCTCCGCCGAGAGCTTCGCGGCCTCGGCGACCTGAGCGATCGCCTCTTCCGCACGGAGCACCTTGGTGCGCATGACGGCTTCGCTGAGCTTCAGCTGGCGGTCGAGCTCGACAGTCGCGTCGGGGTTGGCGGTCAGCGCGACGACCGCGTAGATGCCTTCCGACTTCTTGTTGATCTCGTATGCAAGGCGACGGCGTCCCCACACGTCGACCTTGTCGATGGTTCCACCGTCATTGCGGATGACGTTGAGGAACTTATCGAGTGACGGGGCGACGGTGCGCTCATCGATCTCTGGATCGAGAATTACCATTAGTTCGTACTGATGCATAACTAACCCACCTCCTCTGGACTAGAACGGCCACAGACGATCTGTGACAGGAGGGTTTGGCATCGTTGCTGGTCGCATATGACGACAGACAACCTGCCTAGTGTAGTCGGTTCTTGCTCGCCCGATCAACTCGAGCGGGATGCCCACCAGGCTTGCAGGCGCTCGGTCGCGACATCCGCCCCCAATGCCCCCTCCTCGAGCCGCAGCTCAAGCAGGTAGCGGTAGGCCTCGCCGACCTCACGGCCGGGCCGGATGCCCAGGATCGCCATGATCTGCTCCCCATCGAGGTCGGGGCGGATTGCCGCCAGCTCCTCCTCCTCGCTGAGCACCGCGATGCGCTGCTCGAGGTCGTCATAGGCGAAGGCGAGCCGGTCTGCTTTGCGGCGGTTGCGTGTGGTGACATCCGCGCGGGTGAGGATGTGCAGGCGCTCGAGCAGTGGGCCGGCGTCGCGTACGTACCGGCGCACGGCCGAGTCGGTCCACGCGCCCTCGGTGTAGCCGAAGAAGCGCAGGTGCAACTCGATCAGCTTGCCGGCGTCGTTCACCGTCTCGTTGTCGTAGCGCAGCTCTTTGAGCCGCTTCTTCGCCAGCTTCGCGCCGACCACGTCGTGGTGGTGGAAGGTGACGACGCCGCCGGCCTCGGTGCGCTTGGTGGCGGGCTTGCCGATGTCGTGTAGCAGGGCGGCAAGGCGCAACACCAGGTCGGGCGGGGATCCCGGATGCCGCAGCTCCTCCAACTCGATGGCCTGATCGAGCACGGTGAGGCTGTGCTGGTACACGTCCTTGTGGTGGAAGTGCTCGTCGATCTGCAGTTTGAGCGCCGGGAGCTCGGGCAGCACGTACTCGGCAAGGCCGGAATCGACCAGCACCTCGAGCCCGGCACGCGGCGCGGGAGTCTTGAGCAGCTTGCCGAGTTCGTCAGCGACGCGCTCCACCGAGACGATCGCGATGCGGTCGGCGAGCTCCGTCATGGCGATCGCGGTCGGGGCGCTGATCGTGAAACCGAGCTGCGAGGTGAACCGGGCGGCCCGCATCATCCGCAGCGGGTCGTCGCCGAACGAGACCTCGGGTGAGGAGGGTGTGCGCAGGCGACGGGCGAGCAGGTCTTCGACGCCGCCCGAGGGGTCGACCAGCACCTTGCTGGGCAGGCGCAGCGCCATCGAGTTGACGGTGAAGTCTCGGCGCACCAGGTCGGCCTCGAGACTGTCGCCGAACTCGACCACCGGCTTGCGGGTCTCGCCGTCGTAGGCGTCGGTGCGGTAGGTGGTGATCTCCACCTGTTCGCCGTCGATGATCGCGCCGATGGTGCCGAAGGCACGACCGATGTCCCAGTGTGCGGTGGCCAACGGCTTGACGATCGTCAGGATTTCGTCGGGCAGGGCGTTGGTCGTAAAGTCCAGGTCGGTGAGCTGTCGCCCGAGGAATGCGTCGCGAACCGGGCCGCCGACCAGGGCGAGCTCGAACCCTGCCCTCTCGAAGGCGGCCGACAGGCGGGCGATGGGCGGGGATTCTGCGAGTTCCGAGAGTCGCTGAATGGCCGAAGCGACGTTCTCCATGGGCTCAAGACTACCGGCGGCGCACGTGAGCGACCTCAGCGGATGCCGAGGGTGCGCCCCGTAGAATCTGTGGAGGCCGGGCTCGTGGACTGTCGGCCAACGCAGCCTATGAGACTCGTCAGCATCCTCCTCACCGCGGTTTCGGCCCTGGGTCTCTTCGTGCTGCCCGGGCTCGCCCCGACCGAGGCATCGGCCGCGACGGCTCCCGATGCCGTCACCACCCCGGTCGTGTTCGGGGCAGACGCGAACGGCATCGTCGGCCCCGGCGCCGATCTCGTGATCAGTGGCACCATCACGAACGGCACCACCAACGACATCCCCGCCGGCACCGCCACCGTCTCGCTCGATCGTTCCGTGACGACGTCGCGGAGCACGCTCGGCGACTGGCTCGCCGATGCCCCGCTCGACGCCTCCGAGCTCGGCACCGTCGTCGCCACCACCCCGACCCCGCTTGTGCGCGCGGGATTCACCGAGGGCGTCTCGGTGCGGGTACCGGCCGCCGTCCTCGCGCTCGGAACCCGCTACGGCGTGCGCAAAATCGCCGTGCGCGTCGAGGCGAACGGCGTCGCGATCGGTCAGTCCCGCAGCACCATCGTGTTCAATCCGGGAGGCGAGGTCAGCCCGCTCCCGCTCGCGATCGCCACCCCGTTGACCGTGCCGGCGGGCGAACCCGGACTGCTGTCCGCCACAACCCTCAGCCAGTACACGGCGCCGAGCGGTCTGCTCACCACTCAGCTCAACCAGGCCCTGTCCCGGCGGGTGGCGCTCGGGGTAGACCCGCGCATCATCGCCTCCATCACCATTCTCGGCACCTCGGCCCCCGCCACTGCAACCGCCTGGCTCGACCGCCTGACCGCGGCCGAGAACGACACCTTCGCCCTCTCCTATGCCGACTCCGATCTCGCGGTGCAGAGCCAGGCGCACGCCCAGCGGGTGCTGGCTCCCACGAGCTTCGCCATCGATCCCGCGCTGTTCCCCGGCTACACCCCCGCGCCGACCGAGACTCCCACCACGAGCCCGACGCCCGATCCCACTGCGACGCCGGCACCGACCCTCCCCACCTCCGGCGATCTCACCGCCTTCGACTACCGCATCCCCGGCGTCGCCTGGCCGGCCGATGACACGGTCACGGCAACCGACCTCGACTTCTTCGCGGCGAGTGACCTCGGCACGAGCATCCTCGATTCGGCGAACGTGAGCTACCCGGGCGATCCGAGGGCGCCGGGCTCTGCCGTCACGATCGGCGAGCACTCGGCGGCCGTCTCCGACGCCCAGCTCAGCGCGCTGTTGCGCACCGCCGTGACCGCCAGCGATGCTGCCTGGCCGAACGCGATGGCGAACCTGTCTGCGGCCATCTCGATCGCCGGGTCGGATCACGCGGCGGCCACCGGTCCTCTTCTCGCCACCCTCGCCCGCACCTCCCCCGCCAGTGTCGGCAAGCTCGGCCAGACGCTCGATGCGCTCACGACACTGCCCTGGTTCTCCGCCGCCGCTCTGCACGACATCGTCGGCTCCGGGGCGCGCACGGCCGTCAGCGTTGTGGCGAAACCCGAGGCGGATGTCCGCGTCGACACGGTCGCCAAGATGCTTGCCGCCGAGACGGCCGTCGGCAACTTCAGCTCGGCCCTCGACGACCCGACGGTACTGACCGGACCGGAGCGGCTGTCGCTGCTCGCCGCACTCTCGACCGGCTGGCTCTCCCAACCGGAGGAGTGGACCGCCGCCGCCACCAAGTATCTGAAGTCCTCCGATAAGACGGTGAAGAGCGTTCGCATCGCCGACACTGGTTCGCAGGTGTTCGTGTCGAACAACGTCAATCTCAATGTGTCGGTCACCAACGAGCTCGCCGTCCCCGTAACCGTCTATGTCAGTGTCGTGTCACCGAACGGCGCGATCACGGTCGAGAACCCCCGCGTCGAACTGCGGGTCGAGGCGAATTCGCAGTCCAAGGCACTGGTTCCGGTGAAGGCCCTGGCCAACGGTGACGTGACCGTACGCGCCTCGCTCTCCAGCGCGACGAACTCACCCATCGGCTCGGTCAAGTTCATCGACGTCGACGTTCAGGCCGGCTGGGAGACCGCGGCGACCCTCGTGGTCGTGATCGGCATCGTCGCCGTCTTCGGTTTCGGCATCTACCGCAACATCGCCAAGCGCCGAAAGAAGAAGCGCAACCCGGATGACCCGGCCGACGCACCCGATGACGCCGACGCATCCGAGCCGACGCCGCCCGACTCCACCCGCGCGCAGCCTGACGAGAGCACGCAGCAGTGAGCGACTCGCTCGGCCCGGAGGGCATCGAGAACGACGAGGACACCACCGCCGTCGCCTCCGCGGGGATGGGGCGCGCGAGCGCGATCCTCGCGGCCGGAACCGTCGTCTCCCGAGTGCTCGGCTTCGCCCGCACCGCGGTTCTCGCCGCCGTGATCGGCACCGCGACGGCCGGCAACGCGTTCGCTGTCGGCAATCAGTTGCCGAACAACATCTACGCACTCATCGCCGGCGGTGTGCTCAGCGCCGTGCTCGTGCCACAGATCGTTCGGGCGGCGGCGCATGCCGACGGCGGGCAGCGCTACATCAACCGCATGGTCACCCTCGGGGCGGTGCTGTTCGCCGCCATCACGATCGTCGCGACGCTCGCGGCCCCGGCCCTCGTGAACCTGTACGCGTCCCAATCCACGTCCGGGCGCGGGTTCACCCCCGAGGCCATCGCACTGGCGACCGCCTTCGCCTACTGGTGCCTGCCGCAGATCTTCTTCTACGCGATGTACAGCCTGCTCAGCGAGGTGCTCAACGCCCGCAAGGTGTTCGGCCCGTTCACCTGGGCGCCCGTGCTGAACAACGTGGTGAGCATCGCGGGTCTCGTGCTGTTCCTGCTGCTGTTCGGTGCGAAGAATGCGAACGGTGCCGTCGGCGACTGGGATACCGCCAAGATCGTGCTGCTCGGCGGCAGCACGACACTGGCGATCGCCGCGCAGGCCCTCGTTCTGTTCCTGTTCTGGCGGCGGGCCGGCCTGCGCTATCGCCCCGACTTCCACTGGCGCGGAGTCGGCCTGCGGGCGACCGGCAAGTCGGCGGGGTGGCTGTTCGGCATGGTGCTGGTCACCCAGATCGCCGGCGTCTTCCAGAGTCGCACCGTGACGCTCGCCACCGGTTCTGGAGCCTCCACCTTTGTGCTGGCGAACGCCTGGCTGCTCATCATGCTGCCCTTCTCGGTGATCGCCGTCTCGATCGTCACCGCCTATTTCACCCGGATGAGCGGCCACGCGAACGCCGGCGACACCCCGGCCCTGCGCTCGGACGTGTCAGAGTCGCTGCGATCGATCGGCCTGCTGATGGTCTTCGCGACGGTGGTGCTCGCCGTCGTCGCCTATCCGTTCTCCCGCTTCTTCGAGACCGGCTTCGGCGGCGTGTCAGCGATGGGCAACGTCGTGCTCGCCTTCGCGCCCGGCCTCATCCTCTATACCGTGCTGTTCGTGCTGCAACGCGTTTTCTACTCCCTCGGCGACACCCGCACCCCCTTTCTGGTGCAGTGCATCCAGTCGGCACTGTTCATCGTCGGCGCACTCGCGTGCATGGCCCTGCCCGCGCAGTGGATCGCCGTCGGCATCGCCGCGGTCACCTCGATCACTTTCAGCATCCAGGCGATCATCGTGATCGTGCTGGTGAGTCGGCGCGTCGGGGGAATGGATGGCCGGCGTGTGCTGCTGCGCTACGTCCAGTTCCTGGGGTTCGCCATGCTGTCCGGCCTCGTCGGACTCGTGCTGCTGTACCTGCTCGGAGGCACGACGCCCGACGGCTTCGCACTCTCCGGGCGGCTGCAGGCCGCCGTGGCGATGGTGGCGATCGCCGGAGCGATGGGCATCGTCTACCTCGGCCTCCTCGTGCTGTTCCGCAACCCCGAACTGGGCGCGATCATCCGCACGGTGCGCGCGAGATTCGGACGCTGACCGCAGCGACCGGACTCGGTCTCTGGGAGGCGGCGGAGCATCCGTGGCGCTGGAATAGCCAGCGAATAGGATGTGTTGTACCGGTCAGCGGAGCGGGTGACGTACCACTCCGCGGTCATCCAAGGAGATGTTTCACGTGCGCCAGACCATCATCATCGGCTCCGGTCCTGCCGGCTACACCGCGGCGATCTACGCTGCCCGTGGTGGGCTCAAGCCCCTGCTGATCGCCAGCTCGGTCGAGGTCGGCGGCGAGCTCATGAACACCACCGAGATCGACAACTACCCCGGTTTCCCCGAGGGCATCATGGGCCCCGAGTTGATGGGCCACTTCCGCGCCCAGGCCGAGCGTTTCGGTACAGAGGTGCTGCTCGACGACGTCATCTCCCTCGAACTCGACGGTGACATCAAGCGTGTGACCGTCGGCAACGGCGAGGTCTACGAGGCACTCAGCGTCATCTTCGCCACCGGTTCCGCCTACCGCAAGCTCGGCCTGCCGGAGGAAGAGGAACTGAGCGGTCACGGGATGTCGTGGTGCGCCACCTGCGACGGCTTCTTCTTCCGCAAGAAGACCATCGCGGTCGTCGGCGGCGGAGACTCCGCCATGGAGGAGGCGACCTTCCTCACCAAGTTCGCCGACAAGGTCTACGTGATCCACCGCAGCGAGACGCTGCGCGCCTCCAAGGCGATGCAGGATCGCGCATTCGAGAACCCGAAGATCGAGTTCGTCTTCAACAAGACTGTCGAGCGCGTGCTGGGCACCGGCCAGGTCACCGGCGTGACACTGCGCGACACGGTCGACGGTTCCGAGGCGAACCTCGACCTCGAGGGCCTGTTCGTGGCGATCGGCTCCGACCCGCGCACTCATCTCGTGCACGGTCAGCTGGAATTCACCACCGAGGGCACCATCAAGGTCGACGGTCGCAGCTCGCGCACCAGCGCGCGCGGCGTGTTCGCCGCCGGAGACGTGGTCGACCCCACCTACCGCCAGGCCATCACCGCTGCCGGGTCGGGTGCGACTGCCGCTCTCGACGCCGAGCACTTCCTGGCGGCCCTCCCAAAAGACCTCCTGGCCTCGGCGACCGCTGAGCCCGCCGCCGTTCCCGCCTGAGCAGTTCGCTCAGACCTCGTTATCCACCACAGAGAGAAGTAGACATGTCCAACGCCAAAGATGTGACCGACGCCAGCTTCCAGGCCGACGTTCTGGACTCCGAGAAGCTCGTCCTGGTGGACTTCTGGGCCGAGTGGTGTGGCCCGTGTCGCGCCGTCAGCCCGATCCTCGACCAGATCGCCACCGAGCACTCCGACAAGATCGAGCTCGTCAAGGTGAACGTCGACGACAACATGGAGATCGCCGCGAAGTACCAGATCACCTCCATCCCCGCGATGAAGCTGTTCAAGGGTGGCGAGGTCGTCAAGAGCGTCATCGGTGCCAAGCCGAAGCCCGCCCTCGAGGCCGACTTCGCCGAGTGGCTCAAGTAGGCACAGCCTTTTCGGCGAAGGCCCGTCCCCGGCTCGGGGGCGGGCCTTCCCTGTTTCCGCGGTCTATTGTGGAGACTTCATACCCATCGGCGATCCTGGAACCCCTATGACCAACGGACACTCCCCCGCGGAGTCGGGAACGAATCTCGACCCCTGGTACGACCTCTATGCCGATCGCACCGCCGGCCTGAGCGCCTCCGAAGTCCGAGCCCTGTTCGCCGTCGCCAGTCGCCCCGAAGTGGTCTCCCTCGCCGGAGGCATGCCCTTCGTCTCCGCCCTCCCCACCGAACTGGTCGGTGGTGCCTTCGAGAAGGTGATGCGCGAGGAGGGGCCGCAGGCACTCCAATACGGCTCTGGTCAGGGAATTCCGCAGTTGCGTGAGCATATTCTCGACATCATGGCGCTCGAGGGAATCCGCGCCAGCATCGATGATGTGGTGGTCACGACCGGTTCGCAGCACGCGCTCGAACTGGTCACCAAACTGTTCATCAACCCGGGTGACGTCGTGCTAGCCGAAGGCCCCAGCTATGTCACGGCGATGGTCGTCTTCAAGTCCTTCCAGGCCGAGGTCGAACACGTGATGATGGACGACCACGGTCTGATCCCGGATGCCCTGCGCCAACGCATCGCGGAGGTGAAGGCCTCCGGCCGCACCATCAAGTTCCTGTACACGATCCCCTCGTTCAGCAATCCCGCCGGCGTGACCCTCAGCTGGGAACGCCGCCTCGAGATCCTCGAGATCTGTCGAGCCAACGACATCCTGGTTCTCGAAGACGACCCCTACGGTCTGCTGTACTTCGACTCCCCGCCGCCGCAGGCGATGCGGTCGGTAGAGGAAGAAGGCGTCATCTACCTCGGCACCTTCTCCAAGACTCTCGCCCCCGGCTTCCGAGTGGGCTGGGCCCTGGCGCCGCACGCAATCCGTGAAAAGCTGATCCTCGCCAACGAGGCCGCGGTGCTGTCGCCGAGTTCGTTCAGCCAGTACATGATCACCGAGTACCTCAATACCGCAGACTGGCGCGGTCAGATCGACACCTTCCGCGGCATCTACCGTGAGCGCCGCGATGCGATGCTCTCCGCACTCGACGAGTACCTGCCGCAGCTGAGCTGGACGGTGCCGAACGGTGGCTTCTACATCTGGGCGACCCTCCCCGATCACCTCGACTCCAAGGCGATGCTGCCCCGCGCCGTGCGAGAGCTCGTCGCGTACACCCCGGGCACCGCGTTTTACGCCGACGGCGGTGGCCGCAACAATATGCGCCTGTCGTTCTGCTATCCGACCCCCGAGTTCATTCGCGAGGGAATCCGTCGCCTCTCCGTCGTCATCAACGGGGAACTCGACCTGCTGCGCACCTTCTCGCAGACCTCGCCTCTGCGCACCATCACGCCGGCGCGCGATGCCAAGCTCGGCATCGTGAGCCCGCCTTCGAACCTCGCCTGATCGGCCTCTTATCGTGAACGATTCATCTCCCATGTCCGTCGTCGTGCTCGCGGGCGGCATCTCACACGAGCGGGATGTCTCGCTCCGGTCCGGTCGGCGCGTGGCAGATAGCCTGCGCCAGCACGGCATCGCGGTCGAACTCCGCGATCCGGATGCCTCGCTCCTGTCCTACCTGACGACCACCCGTCCCGATGTGGTCTGGCCCGCACTGCACGGTGCGAGCGGTGAGGACGGCGCCCTGCGTGGTCTGCTCGACTTCATCGGTATTCCCTTCGTCGGCTCCACCTCCGGAGCCGCGCGCCTTGCCTGGGATAAGCCGACGGCGAAGGTGCTCGTCAGTCGTGCCGGAATCGCCACTCCCCGATGGATCGCACTGTCCCGCGATGCATTCCGTGAACTCGGAGCGCAGAGCGTGCTCGACAGTCTCACCGATGAGCTGCCGATCCCTCTCGTGGTGAAACCCGCCCAGGGCGGTTCTGCCCAGGGCGTCACCCTGGTGGACGACCGGTCGGCACTCCCCCGCGCCATGGTCGACGCCTACACCTACTGTGACACCGCGCTGGTCGAGCAGAAGATCGTGGGAACCGAGATCGCCGTCGGCATCCTCGATACCGGCGACGGCCCGGTCGCCCTTCCCGCGGTGGAGATCCAACCACTGTCCGGTGTCTTCAGCTTCGAGGCCCGCTACAACGCGGGCGAGACCCGTTTCTACACACCGGCCAGACTCGATCCCGCGATCGCCGCACGCGCCGCTGACGTGGCACTGCGCGCACACACCACACTGGGGCTCCGGCATCTCTCGCGGGTCGACCTCATCGTCGATGCGGCAGGGACGCCATGGTTTCTGGAGGCGAACGTTCTGCCCGGCCTCACCGAAACCTCCCTTCTCCCCCTCGCGCTCGAGGCCGCGGGACACGATCTCGGCTGGGTCTACAGCGCCCTCGCCGAGGCGGCGGTCCGCGGCCAGTAGTCGTCCGAATCTCGACCCCGCCGTCCCATGCAGACGGTTTCACGTGAAACATTGCGGACGGCGTGCCCCCGGCTCGAGGCTGCGGAGAGTGGTCATCTGTGTGAGCCAGGTTTCACGTGAAACATCGGCACCTCGCGCGCGAGCTCGATGTGCGGGCCGAATGGGATGACATCACCGCAGATCGGGCCCGTCAGAACGCTTCAGAAGCACACGGGGACAACTATGAGACCGGCCGACCTTCATCGACCGTGCTTAGGATCGTTCCTGACGGGCTGGAATTGGCCCAAATGGACGCAGTGCGGGGCGCGATTCAGAAGATCGGCCCGAACATCAGCCGAAGCCGGGCTCGTTCAACTCCGCGAGGATACGGTTGAGATCGCCGACCGTCGCGAAATCGATGACGATCGTTCCCTTGCTCGCACCGAGGGTAACCTTCACGCGGGTATCGAGTCGGTCGCCGAGCCGCTCCGCGATCTCGTCGAGCTGTCCCTGCCGCCCGCCCGCTTTGGGTTTCGGCGCTCGGACCTTCGTCGACACCTGGCCCGCCGCCGCCTCGGCCGCGCGCACCGACAGGTCTTCGTTCACGATCTTGTCGGCGAGACGCTCCATCGTCGCCACGTCGCCCGCCGAGAGGATCGCACGGGCATGTCCCGCGCTGAGCACTCCCGCGGCAACCCGGTTCTGCACCGAGTTGGGCAGCTTCAGCAGCCGCAGCGTATTGGTGATCTGCGGGCGCGACCGTCCGATGCGCCCTGCGAGCTCGTCCTGCGTGATACCGAAGTCGGCCAGCAGTTGCTCGTAGGCAGATGCCTCTTCCAGCGGATTGAGGTTGGCTCGATGCAGGTTCTCCAACAGGGCATCCCGCAACATCGCCTCGTCGGCGGTGTTCTTGATGACCGCTGGGATCGTCTCCAGGCCGAGGCGCTTGCTCGCCCTCAGACGCCGCTCCCCCATGACCAACTCGTACTGTGCGCTGCCGTCTGCCGCATCCGCGATGGGGCGGACCACGATGGGCTGCAACACCCCGACCTCGCGGATGCTCGCGACGAGCTCATCCAGATCCTCCTGCACGAACTCCTTCCGCGGCTGTGCGAAGTTCGGCACGATCGCCGCGGGCGACAGGTTGGCGAGTCGGGCTCCAGGAACGGAGACGAGCTGTTGCTCCTCGACCACCGTGGACGCGGGACTCGCCGCGGTCGGGAAGAACACGTCGACGGGGCGCGCGGGGCTGCCCTCGTCGGTGGGGATCAGGGCGCCGATTCCTCGGCCGAGTCCGGTTCTCTTCGGAGCTGCCATTATTCGGGAGCACCCCTTCGCGCGATTTCGGCGGCCGCTTCCAGGTAGGAAAGCGATCCGGGTGAATAGGCGTCGTAGCTGACGACACTCTGACCGTAGCTCGGCGCCTCGGAGATTCGCACAGATCTCGGGATCAGCGTGGCGAGAACCTGGTCGGGAAAGTGCTCACGCACATCCTGAACGACCTGATTGGCGAGATTGGTGCGTGCGTCGTACATCGTCAACAGGATCGTCGACACCGTCAGCTTCGGATTGAGGTGACGCTCGATCAGCCGGATGTTGTTCAACAGCTGGCTGAGACCCTCCAGCGCGTAGTACTCACACTGGATCGGAATCAAGACCTCTTCGGCCGCAACGAAGGCGTTGATCGTGAGCAGCCCGAGCGAGGGAGGACAGTCGATGAACACGTAGTGGAAGGGCTCGGGGCTGTCTTGCAAGAACCGCTCGAGGGCGGTGCGCAGGCGCTGCTCACGCGCGACCATGGACACGAGTTCGATCTCGGCGCCGGCCAGGTGAATCGTGGCGGGAATACAGTACAGGGCCTCGAACTCCGGGCTCTTCTGCACCACATTCTCTATCGGCTCGTCGTTGATGATGACGTCGTAGACGCTGATCGTGTCGGATCGATGCTCGATGCTCAACGCGGTTGACGCATTGCCCTGCGGATCGAGGTCGATCACCATGACTCGGGCGCCGCTGCGCGCGAGCGCCGCCGCCAGATTCACGGTGGTCGTCGTCTTGCCGACACCGCCCTTTTGGTTGGCAACCGTGAAGATGCGGGTCTTCGAGGGGAACGGAGCGGGATCTGCCGCGAGAGCCTGCCGGCGGCGGCTGATCTCCGACAGTTCCCGGGCTAGCGGAGTGTCACTGAGTGCCCGGCTCGAAGAACTTCCGTCTTCGGGATGTTTCACGTGAAACCTTCTTGAAATAGCGGTGTCTGGTGAGTCGTGGGCGTGATTCTCGACGAAACCGTCAGTGCCCGTGCAGCTCGCGCGACGTGCGCCGCCGATCAATCAACTGTAGCTCTAAAGACCCGAGTCACTTCGCTGACGACACCCTCGCCGAGGGTGAGAATCTCCACGTCGCTCAGGCGCGCCTTGCGAATCGCCTTCGCTGCGGCATCCACCTCAGCTCCAACGCTCGCCCCCTTGAGAAACAGCAATTGTCCGCCAGACCGCACGAGTGGCGCGGTCAACGGGATCAGCTTGGAGAGAGCACTCACGGCCCTGGCGGTCACCTGGTCCAACCACGGACCGAACTTCGCATCCTCGGCTCGAACCCGCACGACCTCCACATTGTCGAGACCCAACTCCGCGGTCTCGTGGACCAGCCACTCCACGCGGCGCTCCATCGGTTCGATCAGGATGAACTGAACATCCGGCCTGGCGATGGCGAGAACCAGGCCCGGCAGACCGGCGCCGCTGCCGATGTCGCCCACTCGCCCGGGCAGCACCAGAGGCGCCAGTAAGGCACAGTTCAGGATGTGTCTGGTCCATAGACGCGGGATCTCGAGCGGTCCGATCAGTCCCAGTTCCTCTCCGCGCCGGGCCAGGTCGTTCGCGTAGGCGCGGGCGAGGTCGATCCGGTCACCGAAGAGAGCTTGAGCGGCTTCGGGTTCAGGTTCGAGCGTCGGAGTCTCGTCTGGAGTGGTCACGGCGTCGATTCAGAAATATTTCACGTGAAACTAGGCGCGAGTGATGACCGTGTGACGGTCGGCGCCCTCGCCCTCGGATTCCGAGGTGAATCCGCGAGCTGCAACGAGATCGTGCACCAGCTTGCGCTCGTAGGACGACATCGGCGGCAGGGACGCGGACTGTGCTCCGCCGTCGATGCGTTCGACCGCGCGGTCGACGAGCACGGACAGCTCTGCCTCACGGGTCTGGCGGGATCCGCCAACGTCCAGGATCAGCCGGGAGAACACACCGGTCTTCGCCTGAACCGCGATGCGGGTCAACTCCTGAAGCGCGTTGACGGTGTCGGGCTTCGACAGCAGGCGGAGATTGCTGTCCTGGCTCGAGTTGACGGAAAGATATGCGCGCCCGTCGCGGGCATCGATGTCGATGTCGCCATCGAGGTCGGTGATGTCGAGCAGCTCCTCGATGTAGTCCGCAGCGATGTCGCCCTCTTCTTCGAGCTGGGTCACCGAACGGGACGTGCTCTCGGGCGCCGGGGTCTCGACCGCCGTCTCGTGGGCGATGGTTTCGACGTCGGAGTCGATTTCTGCCAAGGGAATGCTCTCTTTCTGGAACGTGCTGACGTATCGTCACGCGCTGCTGGTGAAGAACCTACAGCGAATCGGGAAAGGACTACTTCTTCTTCTTGTTGCGGTTCTTGGCGTTGACCGGCTGAACCCGCTGGGTGGTCGGCTTCGGTCCTTCGACCGCGGGAGCCGGCTCTTCGATGATCGAGAACCCGCGACGCTGGGCCTTCTTGGCCAGGCGCGTTTCGCGAGCCAGGGCCGCCTCGCTACCGGGGGTCGGCATGTTGCGGATCACCAGGAACTGCTGAACCATCGTCCACACGTTCGTGGTGAGCCAGTAGAACATGACGCCGAGCGGGAAGCTGTAACCGGAGAAGGCGAAGACCAGGGGGAGCACGTAGAGCAGCATGCGCTGCTGCTTGTACATCGGGCTGGCCTTCATCTCGGCCGACTGGTTCTTCGACATGATCTGCAGCTGGGTGATGAACTGCGATGCGGTCATCAGAACCACCATGGTGACGGCGATGACGATGACGGCGACGTTGCCATCCGCGGTGCTGATCGCGAGGTGCAGCGGGGCGATGTCGAACAGCGAGGCCTTACCGAACGAATCCGACAGCGACTTGTTGAGGAGCCCGATGCCCGAGATTCCGGTCTGTGCGTTGTGTAGCACCGAGAACAGGCTGAAGAAGATCGGCATCTGGATGAGCAACGGAAGGCAGGAGCTCAGCGGGTTCGTCCCCGTCTTCTTGTAGAGCTCCATGGTCTCGCGGGACATCGCTTCGCGGGAGAACTGATCCTTCTTGCCCTTGTACTTGTCCTGGATCTTCTTGATCTGCGGCGCGACTTCCTGCATCCGGCGCTGCGCCTTGATCTGGCGCACGAAGATCGGAATCAGCGCGGCACGGATGACCAACACCAGTCCCACGACAGACAAAACCCAGGTCAGACCGGCATTAGGGTCGAGGCCGAGGAAGGTCCAGAGCTGGTGCCAGCCGACGAGCAGCAGCTCGACGACCCACTTGATGGGCCACAGGATCGTCCCGAAGAAACCGACGATGCCGTTGATGAGGTCTTGCATGTGCTCAGGTCACCTTTCCGTGGCCGGCGGCCACGACGAACCCGAACCGGGTCACGTCGTATTTATGTGTGTGTCGCTCCGGCACGTCATCCACTCCGCCCGCCGCCCAGGGGTGGCAGCGAGCGATACGGAAAGTGCCGAGCGCAACGCCCTTGATCACCCCGTGCTGCTGGATTGCTCCGAGCGCATAGGCCGAACAGGACGGGTAGTAGCGACAGACCTCGCCGTACAGAGGGGAGATCACCGCACGATAGAGCCGAAGTACCGGAATGCACAGATTCCGGGGGAGCAACAGCAGAAATGAAAGCACGCGGCTCATTTCGTCGTCACACCCTTCTCGAATACTGCGGAGATCTCCGCTCGCAGGGTATCCCAGGTCAACTGGGCAGCACCTGGAAGCGCACGGATGACGACATCCGTGCCCGGGGCGATGTTCGGCAGAGCGTCGTGGCTGAGCGATTTGAGTCGACGACGAACGAGATTGCGTTTGACCGCCACCCCGACGGTCTTCGGAATGATGAATCCGAACCTGACGGGAGCGTCGGTCTGTGATCTCGTGACATAGACCACGGTGTGCGGGGTCAACGAACGACGACCCCGGCGCACCAGGCGTCGGTAGTCATCGCCGCTGACGAGCCGATGAGCTCGTGTCAACACGAGTCGGCCACGACCGCTCGAACTACGCGGAGAGTTCGGTGCGTCCCTTGCGGCGGCGAGCGCCGAGGATGGCGCGGCCGGCGCGAGTGCGCATGCGGAGGCGGAAGCCGTGCACCTTGGCGCGACGACGGTTGTTCGGCTGGAACGTTCTCTTGCTCATAATTCTTTTCTTCTCGTGTCGGGACTCCATGCGGCCAGCGGTGAAAAGAGGTAGCACCAAGCCCGAAGAAGTACGAAGTAGCCGTGAGTGGCTGAAGTCAACTGATTAAAAATACGGTCTTAATCCGCTGCGGTCAAACCGCGCGCATTATCCACACCCCGGCAAAAGTGGCGTGGCAACGACATGCCGTCGCAAACTAGGGTGGTCTCACTGCACAGACGGTGGATAACTCTGTGAGTAACTTTTTTCCCGAGAGCTTGAGGACCCATGGCTGACGTAACGGATTCGACCCAGGATATCTGGAATTCCGTTCTCGGCACCCTCCGACAAGACGATCGCATCACCCCGCAGCTCCAGGGCTTCCTGAGTCTCGTGGAGCCGAAGGGCGTGATGGCCGGCACCCTGTACCTCGAGGTACCGAACGATCTGACCCGCGGGATGCTGGAGCAGCGCATCCGTCTCCCCCTGCTCAACGCCATCACCGGGCTCGGCGACGACCACTCGGTCAGCAACTTCGCGATCGTGGTCAATCCGGAGATCACCCACGACGCTCTCGAGCAACCGAACGACCAGTTGGTCGCCGAACCGCAGACCAGCTATCCCGAACAACCCGCCCCGCAGGCGTCGGTGACCGAGACCAGCGCGCGCCGCGCAGATTCACGGCTGAATCCCAAGTACAACTTCGACAACTTCGTCATCGGCGGGTCGAATCGTTTCGCCCATGCCGCAGCGGTCGCGGTGGCCGAGGCGCCGGCGAAGGCTTACAACCCGCTCTTCATCTACGGTGATTCCGGCCTGGGCAAGACGCACCTGTTGCACGCGATCGGCCACTACGCGGAAAGCATGTACGCCGGCATCCGTGTGCGTTATGTCAGCTCCGAGGAATTCACCAACGACTTCATCAACTCGATCGCGAACAACCGGTCGTCGGTCTTCCAGTCGCGCTACCGCGAGATCGACATCCTGTTGATCGACGACATCCAATTCCTCCAGCGCGCGGTGGAGACGCAGGAAGCCTTCTTCCACACCTTCAACACCTTGCACGACCACAACAAGCAGGTGGTCATCACCAGCGATCTGCCGCCGAAGGCCCTCACCGGTTTCGAAGACCGGATGCGGTCGCGCTTCGAGTGGGGACTCATCACCGACGTGCAGGCTCCCGACCTCGAAACCCGCATCGCCATTCTGCGCAAGAAAGCACAGAGCGAGAAGCTGCAGGTCACGCCCGACATCCTCGAGTACATGGCGACGAAGGTCTCGTCGAACATCCGCGAACTCGAGGGCACCCTCATCCGGGTCACCGCCTTTGCCAGCCTTAACCGCACCCCGGTCGACATGGCCCTGGTGCAGACCGTGCTGAAAGACCTCATCACCCTCGACGACGACAATGTCATCGCCCCGGTCGACATCATCAATCACACGGCCGAGTACTTCAAGCTCACCGTGGACGACCTGTACGGGTCTTCCAGATCGCAGGCGGTGGCGACGGCTCGACAGATCGCCATGTATCTGTGCCGCGAACTCACCAACCTCTCCCTGCCCAAGATCGGGCAACTGTTCGGCAATCGCGACCACACCACGGTGATGTACGCGAACAAGAAGATCAGCGAGCTGATGAAGGAGCGCCGGTCGATCTACAACCAGGTCACCGAACTCACCAGCCGCATCAAGCAGAACCACCGCTACGGCAAGATCTGAGGCCACCCGCGTTTTCGGCAGTTCCCACTGCCGCCGCGGGCACACTGCACTCTCCCCCGCCCCTCGTCACCCTTATTCAGGACCGTCTGTGACCTCTGGTGCAGAAGTGGCGAACGGGTGGATCAGCCGCACCACAGGTAACTCCAGTCCCGCACCCTCCTGAATCACGGAGGTGGGGAGGTGGGGAGGTGGCAGTGGGGAGGTGGCAGTGGGGAGGTGGCAGTGGGGAGTGGGGACGGCGCGCGCTACGGCAATGTTCGTCGCGCGAACCGGAGGCGATAACGGCCGCCGGCTCGGACATGTCCCCCATCGGGGGAGGTAGACAGGTCAGTCTGTCGGAAACCCACATGTGAAAACACCTGTGGATAACTGTGGAGAATCGCCGCGTGGGCTGTTGGTCGATTTTTGTGAACTGTGGATTTCGCCTCGCGACGAATGACAAGAATCTCGACTCGTCCCCGCGAATGCCACAGTTCGCTCACAACTCACAAACCTGTAGTTCCCCGCGGCTGACGGTAATTAACAGGGTTATCCACAGTTTCCACAACGGTTAAGAAGATTAATTCCTTAAACATTTGTGATTCGCGAGAGATAACCCTCTGCCGTTCCGGGCGGAACGGCTGTGCCAGTATTAACCTCCCTAGGAGCACGACTGACAAGAAACGGCAGGGTTCCATGAAGTTCCAAGTCAATCGCGACGTCTTCAGCGAAGCCGTCTCCTTTGCCGTCAAGCTCCTTCCCCAGCGCACTACCCTTCCGATCCTGAGCGGTGTTCTCATCGAGACGACGGATGCCGGCCTCACGCTGTCATCCTTCGACTACGAGGTCTCGGCGCAGACCGAGATCTCGGCCGAGGTCGAGGAACCGGGAAAGATCCTGGTCTCCGGGCGTCTCCTCGCGGACATCGCCAGCCGCCTGCCGAACGCCCCGGTCGAATTCAGCACCGATGAGGGACGCATCGTCGTCCGTTGCGGCACCGCCAACTTCACGTTGTTGAGCATGCCCGTCGAGGAGTATCCGACCCTTCCCCAGGTCGCCGCTCAATCCGGAGTGCTGCCCGCCGAGGCTTTCTCCGCAGCGGTCGCGCAGGTCGCGGTTGCCGCATCCCGCGACGATGTCACCCCCGTCATCACCGGTGTGCAGCTTGAAGTCAGCGAGAACAGCCTCACCCTCGTCGCCACCGACCGGTACCGCGTCGCGGTGCGAGAGATCGAGTGGGATTCCGGTGAGGCTGGCGGGTCCGAAACGGTTACCGCCCTGGTTCCGGCCCGCACCCTGCAGGAGATCGGTAAGACTTTCGGCCACAGCGGAACCATTGCCGTCGCCATCACCAACACGGATGACCGCGAGCTGATCGCCTTCAGCGCCGATCGCAAGACCGTGACCTCCCTGCTCATCAAGGGCAACTTTCCACCGGTGCGCCGCCTGTTCCCCGAGACGGTGGACAACTATGCGGTCATCAACACCGGTGAACTCATCGAAGCGGTGCGGCGCGTGTCCCTCGTTCTCGAACGCGAGGCAGCCCTCCGTTTCAGCTTCACCCTCGACGGGGTCACCCTCGAGGCGATCGGATCCGAGCAGGCTCAGGCCTCCGAGACGATTGATGCACATCTCAGTGGCGGCGACACCGTGGTCTCGCTCAAGCCGGCGTTCCTACTCGACGGTCTCGGGGCGGTGCACTCCGAATTCGTGCGCATCTCCTTCACCAAGACGGAGAACCCGAACAAGCCTGGCCCTGTGCTGATCACCAGTCAGTCGTCGAAAGACCAGCCAGGGGCGGACAATTACAAGTACCTCCTGCAGCCGAATCTGTTGCTGCGCTGACCCCCTCGTTCGAAAGAAGTAAAAAAATGCACATCGGTCTCGTCGGTCTCGGAAAAATGGGAAACAACATGCGCGCCCGCCTGCGCGCGCAGAACATCGAGGTCACCGGTTACGACCGCAACCCCGACGTCTCCGATGTGGCGACGATCGCCGATCTGGTCGCAGCACTCCCGACCCCGCACGTGGTGTGGGTGATGGTTCCCTCCGGTGAGATCACCACCGCGGTCATCACCGAGCTGGTCGAGGAACTCGACGCGGGCGACATCATCATCGACGGCGGAAACTCGCGCTTCACCGAGGACTTCAAGCACGCAGCCCTCGCCGCCGAGAAGGGCATCGAGTATGTCGACGCCGGTGTCTCCGGTGGTGTCTGGGGACTCGAGAACGGCTACGGTCTCATGGTCGGTGGCGATAAGAAGTCCATCGACACCCTGATGCCGATCTTCGACGCACTGCGCCCGGAGGGCCCGCGCGACGAGGGCTTCGTGCACGTCGGCGAGGTCGGTGCAGGCCACTACGCCAAGATGGTGCACAACGGCATCGAGTACTCCCTCATGCAGGCCTACGCCGAGGGTTACGAGCTTCTCGAGAAGCGTAGCGACATCATCAAAGACGTCACCGGTACCTTCAAGGCCTGGCAGCGCGGAACCGTTGTGCGTTCCTGGCTGCTCGAACTCCTGGTTCGTGCTCTCGAGGAAGACCCGGACTTCAAGAACATCGAGGGCTACGTCGAAGATTCCGGCGAGGGCCGCTGGACCATCGAGGAAGCTCTCGCCAACGCGGTTCCGGTCCCCACGATCAGCGCCTCGATCTTCGCCCGCTTCGTCTCCCGTCAGGCGGATGGTTCCCCGGCCATGAAGGCCGTCGCCGCTCTCCGCAACCAGTTCGGTGGACACTCGGTCAAAGCCGTCGACTGATCTCGTGTCGACTCTGTCAGCGTGATCGTCACCCACCTCAGTCTCAGTGATTTCCGTAATTACGAGACTGCGGAGGTTCCCCTGGTCGCCGGGCCGAATCTCTTTGTCGGCAGCAACGGCCAGGGGAAGACGAATCTCGTCGAGTCCCTGGGATTTCTGAGCACCCTCGGATCCCATCGGGTCTCGACCGATCACGCCCTGGTGCGTCAGGGCACCGATTCGGCGATCGTCCGTGCTCGACTCGAGCACGGCGATCGCCAGCTTCTGGTCGAGGCGCAGATCAACCGCACCGGAGCCAACCGTGCCCAGGTGAACCGCTCGGTCGTGAAGACCCGTGAGCTGCCGCGGTATTTCTCGAGCGTGTTGTTCGCCCCTGAGGATCTTTCCCTCATCCGCGGCGAACCGGCCGGCCGGCGACGTTTTCTCGACGAGCTGCTGGTGTTGCGCACCCCACGCCTGTCCGGGGTGATGGCCGACTACGACCGAGTGCTCAAGCAGCGCAACACGCTGCTCAAGTCCGCCCGGTCGTCCGGTCTGCGGGAGACCCAGCTCGGAACCCTCGAGATCTGGGACGAGAGACTGGTCGCCCTCGGTTCTGAATTGATCGAGGCGCGAACCCGTCTCGTGAGCGAGCTCCAGCCCGAGGTCACCGCGAGTTATGTCGCGGTGGCGGGCGAGGATCACCACGCCACGTTGGCCACCCAGCTCAGCCTGTTCGCCGGAACAACCGACCCGGAGTTCGGTTCCGGTGACACCGTCGATTCCCTCCGCCGCGAAACGCTGTCGGCGGATGATGCCGCAGAGGCATTCCGCGCCGCCCTGGTTCGCCTCCGCCGCAGCGAACTCGACCGCGGCATCACCCTGGTCGGTCCCCACCGTGACGACCTGGTGTTGGAGCTGAACGGCCTCCCGGCGAAGGGCTATGCCAGCCACGGGGAATCGTGGTCGTTTGCGCTCGCGCTGAAGCTGGCATCCGCGACCCTGTTGCGCGGGGAATCGTCGACCGGCGACCCGGTGCTGATGCTCGACGACGTGTTCGCTGAGCTCGACGAGTCGCGTCGGGCGCGCCTGGCCGACGCGGTCTCCGATTACGAACAGGTGATCATCACGGCAGCCGTCTTCGACGATGTGCCGGTCGCGCTGAACGGGCATGCCGTGCACATCTCCAAGGGCACCGTCATCGAGGCGCCGGTATGACCGAGCAACCCGCCTCGTCGCCCGCGGGTGCCGACGATCGTGCGGAAGAGGAGCAGTCCGAGAGCCGATCCGTCTACCTTCGTTTCCGTCGCGTCTTCGGTGACGGGATGTCCCGCTCCAGCGATGCCCGCAAGCGCGCCAAGCGCGAACCCGGCTCCAGTTCCCCCTTCGGGCGCGGTCGCGACCCCGAGGAGTTGGGTTCGGTCTTCGATTCGCTCACCAATCGCATGGGCTGGAACTCGCCGCTCGCCCGCTCTGAACTGCTCGCCTCGTGGACGGAGATCGCGGGGTCCGAAACCGCGGAACACTCCACCCCACTCGGTATAGAGGAGGGGGTGCTCACCGTGAAATGCGACTCGACGGCGTGGGCGACGCAGCTTCGATTGATGCGGGTGCAGCTCATGACCAGCATCGCGACCCGGTATCCGGATGCCGGCATCCAGACTTTGCGCTTCGAAGGGCCGGGTGCCCCCTCGTGGAAACGCGGTCCCAGGTCGATTCCAGGGCGCGGTCCACGCGATACCTACGGTTGACACGGCAAATTAGGTAGCGGGACCAACTCTGAGTCCGCAGACGGCGGAATTCACCCCGCTCCCGGCATTGATTTGGTAGAATCGAATAGTCGTCATGGCAGCTTTCGGATTCGAAACGCCCGGCCGCGAACGGCAGCTCGATCTACCTGGCAGGAGCCCAATTCAACATGGCAGCAAACCGCTCGAATACCGAATCTGAAGACAGTTACGGTGCAGATCAGATCCAGGTGCTCGAGGGGCTTGAAGCCGTTCGTAAGCGCCCGGGCATGTACATCGGCTCCACCGGACCCCGCGGTCTTCATCACCTGGTTTACGAGGTCGTCGACAACTCGGTAGATGAGGCCCTCGCCGGTTTCTGCGACACCATCGTCGTCACCATGTTGAAGAGCGGAGGCATCCGCGTCGTCGACAACGGGCGGGGAATCCCCGTCGACCTGAACAAGTCGGAGAACAAGTCGAGCGTCGAGGTGGTCATGACCATCCTTCACGCCGGTGGCAAGTTCGGCGGTGGCGGCTACTCGGTCTCGGGTGGTCTGCACGGCGTGGGTGTGTCCGTCGTCAACGCGCTCTCCTCCCGCATGGAGACCGAGGTCCGCCGCCAGGGAGCGGTCTGGCGCATCAGCTACACCAACGGTGTTCCGGATGCACCGCTCGAGAAGGGCGAGCCGTCCGACGAGCACGGCACAACGCAGACGTTCTGGCCGAGCGCCGAGACCTTCGAGACCATCGAGTTCGACTACGAGACCCTCCGCGCGCGGTTCCAGCAGATGGCCTTCCTCAACAAAGGCCTCACCATCACCCTGATCGACGAACGCCAGCTCGACGGTGAGGAGCCGGTGAGCGTGACCTACCTGTTCGAGAAGGGCCTCGTCGACTACGTCGAGTACCTCAACTCGGCGAAAAAGGTCGAGGTGGTACACCCCGAGATCATCTCCTTCGAGCTCGAAGACCCCGAGTCGAAGATCTCGCTCGAGGTCGCGATGCAGTGGACCACCTCCTACCAGGAGAGCGTTCACACCTATGCCAACACCATCAACACCCACGAGGGCGGTACCCACGAAGAGGGCTTCCGTGCCGCGCTGACCACCCTGGTCAACAAGTACGGCCGCGACAAGGGCATCATCAAGGAGAAGGAGGAGAACCTCACCGGCGACGACGTCCGGGAGGGTCTCACCGCCGTGGTCTCCGTCAAGCTCGCTGAGCCGCAGTTCGAGGGTCAGACCAAGACCAAGCTCGGCAACACCATCGCCAAGTCCTTCGTGCAGCGGGTCACCGGCGATCAGCTCGGAGACTGGTTCGATCGCAACCCCACGCAGGCTCGCGACGTGATCCGCAAGGCGATCCAGGCATCCCAGGCCCGGTTGGCGGCGCGCAAGGCGCGCGAGCAGACCCGTCGCAAGGGCCTGCTCGAGTCGAGCGGCATGCCCGGCAAGCTGCGCGACTGCTCGAGCAACGACCCCTCGCTGAGCGAGATCTTCATGGTCGAGGGTGACTCCGCAGGCGGTTCGGCCGTGCAGGGTCGCAACCCGGAGTTCCAGGCGATCCTCCCGTTGCGCGGCAAGATCCTCAACGTGGAGAAGGCGCGGCTCGACCGCGCACTCGCCAACAACGAGGTGCAGTCGATGATCACCGCATTCGGTGCGGGTGTCGGTGAGGATTTCGACCCGGCCAAGGCGCGGTACCACAAGATCGTGCTGATGGCGGATGCCGACGTCGACGGCCAGCACATCACCACCCTGCTGCTCACCCTGCTGTTCCGCTACATGCGTCCGCTCATCGACCTGGGGTACGTCTACCTCGCACAGCCGCCGCTGTACCGCCTCAAGTGGAGCAACTCCCCGCACGAGTACGTCTACAGCGATCGTGAGCGCGACGCGCTGCTCGAGGCCGGCCTCGCCGCCGGCAAGCGCATTCCGAAAGACAACGGCATCCAGCGCTACAAGGGTCTGGGCGAGATGGACTACAAGGAACTGTGGGAGACCACCATGGATCCAGCCACTCGCACACTGCTGCAGGTCACACTCGACGACGCCCTCGCCGCCGACGAGATCTTCTCCACGCTGATGGGTGAGGATGTCGAATCCCGCCGCAGCTTCATCCAGAAGAACGCGAAAGACGTGCGCTTCCTCGACATCTGATCCGCGCTCTCCCCGGCAGTTCTCGGGAAAACGCGACCGACACTCCCCCGACTCGCTCCCTTCGACAAGCTCAGGGACCGAAAGAATTGAGAATTCATGGCTGACGACATCACGCCCGATGACGGCACAGAAACGCAGATCGCCGGCAAGGAGATCGACGTCTCGCACGACAAGATCTCCCAGGTAGACCTGCAGCTCGAGATGCAGCGCTCGTACCTCGACTACGCGATGAGCGTCATCGTGGGTCGCGCGCTCCCGCTGGTCGAGGACGGCCTGAAGCCCGTGCATCGCCGCGTGATCTACGCGATGTACGACGGCGGGTACCGGCCCGATAAGGCGTTCTCGAAGTGCACCCGCGTCATCGGCGACGTCATGGGGCAGTTCCACCCGCACGGCGACTCCTCGGTGTACGACGCTCTGGTGCGTCTGGTGCAGCCGTGGAGCCTGCGCTACCCACTCGCCCTCGGGCAGGGCAACTTCGGCTCACCCGGCAACGACGGCGCTGCGGCCCACCGGTACACCGAGACCAAGATGGCTCCGCTCGCCATGGAGATGGTGCGCGACATCGAGGAGGAGACGGTCGATTTCGTCCCCAACTACGACGGTCGCACCCAGGAGCCGAAGGTGCTCCCCAGCCGGTTCCCGAACCTGCTGGTCAACGGCTCGGTCGGTATCGCGGTCGGTATGGCCACCAACATCCCGCCGCACAACATGCGCGAGGTCGGCGAGGGCGCCCTCTGGCACCTGGCCAACCCGGATGCGAGTCGCGAAGAGCTGCTCGAGGCGCTGGTGCAGCGCATCAAGGGTCCCGACTTCCCCACCGGCGCGCAGATTCTCGGAATCAAGGGAATTCAGGATGCCTACCGCACCGGCCGTGGCTCGATCACCATGCGCGCGGTCGTCAACGTCGAGGAGCTGCAAGGTCGCACCTGCCTCGTCGTCACCGAGCTGCCCTACCAGGTCAACCCCGACAACCTCGCCCTGAAGATCGCCGAACTGACCAAGGAGGGCAAGCTCAGCGGTATCGCCGACATCCGCGACGAGACCTCCGGTCGCACCGGCCAGCGTCTCGTGATCGTGCTCAAGCGTGACGCGGTGCCGAAGGTCGTGCTGAACAACCTGTACAAGCACACGCAGCTGCAGGAGAACTTCGGCGCGAACATGCTGGCGATCGTCGACGGCATTCCGCGCACGCTCTCGATCGACGGCTTCATCACCGCCTGGGCCACCCACCAGATCGACGTCATCGTGCGTCGCACCCAGTTCCGCCTGCGCAAGGCGGAGGAGCGCGCCCACATTCTGCGCGGCTACCTCAAGGCTCTCGACGCGCTCGACGAGGTCATCGCCCTCATCCGACGCTCACCCACCGTCGACGACGCCCGCGAGGGACTCATGGCCCTGCTCGCCGTCGATGACGTCCAGGCCCGGTCGATCCTCGACATGCAGCTGCGTCGTCTCGCCGCCCTCGAGCGCCAGAAGATCATTCAGGAGCATGACGAGATCGAGGCGCAGATCAGCGAGTTCAAGGCGATCATCGCCGACCCGCAGCGCCAGCGCGACATCGTCAGCGAAGAACTCACCGAGATCATCGCCAAGTACGGCGACGACCGTCGCACCGAGATCCAGTACGGATACGACGGCGACATGAACGTCGAAGACCTCATCCCCGAAGAGGAGATGGTGATCACGGTCACCCGCGGCGGCTACATCAAGCGCACCCGCAGCGACAACTACCGCAGCCAGCACCGCGGCGGCAAGGGCGTGAAGGGTGCCCAGCTGCGAGCGGATGACGTCGTCGAACACTTCTTCGTGACGACCACGCACCACTGGCTCCTGTTCTTCACCAACACCGGACGCGTCTACCGCGCGAAGGCCTACGAGGTGCAGGAGGCCGGCCGCGATGCGAAGGGTCAGCACGTCGCGAACCTGCTCGCGATGCAGCCGGGCGAGGAGATCGCTCAGATCCTCGACATCCGTGACTATGGCGTGGCCAAGTACCTGGCCCTCGCGACCAAGAACGGTCTGGTCAAGAAGAGCGCACTCGCCGAGTACGACACCAACCGCAGCGGTGGCATCATCGCGATCAACCTGCGAGACGAGGACGAGCTGATCTCGGCGCTGCTGGTGGAGGACGACAGTGACGTGCTGCTGGTCTCCCGCCTGGGTCAGTCGATCCGCTTCACCGCGAGCGACACCGCGCTTCGCCCGATGGGTCGTGCGACCTCCGGTGTGAAGGGCATGGAGTTCCGTTCGGGAGACTCGCTGCTGTCGGCATCCGTCGTCTCGCACGATGGTTTCGTCTTCGTGGTGACCGAGGGCGGCTACGCCAAGCGCACCGCGGTGGACGAGTATCGCGTGCAGGGTCGTGGCGGTCTGGGCATCAAGGTGGCCAAGCTGAACGACGACCGCGGTGTTCTGGCCGGCGCTCTCATCGTGAGCGACGACGACGAGGTGCTCGTGGTTCTTGCCAGCGGCAAGGTGGTACGCTCGTCAGTCGCCGAGGTTCCGGCCAAGGGCCGTGACACTATGGGGGTTGTCTTCGCGCGTTTCGCGGACGACGACAAGATCATCGCAGTCGCGAAGAACAGTGAACGCAATCTGGACACCCAGGAGACTCCGACCGAGGAGTCTGCGCTCGAAGGTGACCAGACCGGGAAGGACGTAGTCGTAGATGAGTAGTGTCGCCGAGAAGCTCCAGCGCAAATCGCAGCGGGCCACGGCCACCAAGCAGGTGCGCCTCAAGCTCGTGTACGTCGATTTCTGGTCGGCGGTGAAGCTGTCGTTCCTGATCTGGATCGTGCTCGGCATCATCCTCGTCGTCGCCAGCATCTTCATCTGGCTGGTGCTCGATGTGACCGGCATCTTCAACAAGATCGACGCGCTGCTGCAAGAGGTACTGAACCAGCCGACCTTCAGTGTGAAGGATGTCGTCTCGCTCCCGACCGTGGGATTGTTCTCCTTCATCGTCGCGATTCTCGACGTCGTGATCGGCACGGTGCTCGGTGCGATCGTGGCGCTGCTGTACAACTTCAGCGTGCGGATCACCGGCGGGCTGCTCGTCGGATTCACCAATAACTAGCTCGATTTAGTGATTGGCCACAGGTGCGATACTCTCGTATCTGCTCTGAGAGATCAGAGGCACGGGGATATAGCTCAGGCGGTTAGAGCGCTTCGCTGATAACGAAGAGGTCCCAGGTTCAAGTCCTGGTATCCCCACGCAAGAAGTACAGTCCTCAGGGGCCTTAGCTCAATTGGTAGAGCGCCTGCTTTGCAAGCAGGAGGTCAGGAGTTCGATTCTCCTAGGCTCCACAACATTCCTCTCTGGTCCGCTCCCCTCACTAGGGTTGCAGCATGGACATCCGTGTCGCCGCCTATGGCGTGATCATCCGTGACGGTCGCATGCTGCTCGCCCACTGGTCGGAGAACGGCCACGGTGGCTGGACTCTCCCGGGTGGCGGCATCAACGACGGCGAGGACCCGGCGGATGCCGCGATCCGCGAGATCTTCGAAGAGACCGGGTACACGGCTCGCCTCGACCGACTCATCGGCATCGATTCGATCGTCATCCCTCCGGAGCAGCGCTTCTCGGGGGCTACCACTCCGTTACAGGGCCTGCGCATCATCTACACGGCGCACATTCTGCACGGCGAACTCACCCATGAGCTCGACGGAAGCACGGATCGGGCGGAGTGGTTCGCCCTCGACGACATCGTCGACCTGGACCGGGTGAGCCTGGTCGATGTCGCTCTGCGCCTCTACCGCGGGCTGCCGGACTGATTCGAGCGACCGCGCTGACGCGACCGCGCTGACCCGAGCGCGCTGGACCGATCGCCCCTGACGCGACCGCGTCTGGCCGACCGCTGAAGCGACGCGCGGAGTAACCCTGGGACGACGCCCCGCCGAAACGTTTCGTTTACCTCACGTACACCGGATCGCCCCCGCGGGTCCCTACCGTCGATTCGTTTTGTGCCCCGCTAATCGAAGGCGTTCCGTGCCCCTCTCCCGTCCTTTCCGTTCCCTCGCGCCTGCCCTGGCGCTCGTGACGGTCGCCACCCTCGCTGCCACTCTGGCCGGCGCGGGTTCCGCGTCCGCCGCCCCAGCCACCTCTGCCCCGCTGCAGATCACCGAGGTGATTCCCGACACCGCCAACGTGAAGAGCGCCGACGGCACCAGCGCCGACGGCTACGAGTACATCGAGGTGTACAACTCGACCGATGCCGCGATCGACTTCGGTGACTACACGCTCAAGTACCTCTATCCCCTGTCGGCCACGACGACGAGTCAAACCACCCTGTGGCCCGCCGAGCCGGCGAACGTCGTGATCACGCCGGGTGGCACCCTGACGTTCTGGGTCAAGAACGCCGCCAATGAGGCGCTCACCGACGTCGACTTCAACAAGAAGTTCGGAACGAAGCTCACCATGGGCAAGGACCTGGTGATCATCCACAGCGCCGGCATGGCCAACAGCGGTGCGCGCGGGATGGAGATCGACACCAACACCGGCGTTCCGATCAACAGCGTGCTCTACAACTTCCCGGCCGGAACGGTCGACGTGAAGGTCGACCAGGGCATCCACTATAAAAACGACCCGGCCAACCCGACCCGGCAGCTGCTCGTGAAGACCGCCGCGGCCACCCCCGGTGTCGTCGACCCGGCTCAGGTTCCGACCGGGCTCACCCCGGTTGTCGCCGACACCTCGGACCCGGTCGTCATCGACCGCAGCCCGACGACCGCAGATCCCGCGGCGGACATCCCCCTCGCCCTCACCGTCACCGACGATGTGCAGGTGCGCACCGTGAAGCTGCACCTGAAGAGCAACACCGATCCCGACTTCACCGTCAGCCAGCTCCTGGTCGACCGGGCCGGCACCTTCGGCTACGCCGTTCCCGCTGTGGATCTCGTCGGCAAGCGCTCGTTCGAGTATTTCTTCACCGTCTCCGACGGCAGCAACACGGTCACCACCGCCCCCAAGACGATCACGGTAAACGGCTACGACGACGCGCCGGTGCGCCTGAACGTCACCGACGGCCAGTACGTCGCGGGCACCACCACCCTGTCGGCAGCCGCGAACGATGCGGCCGCCGCTCCGTCGATCACCGTCGACGGCGCAACCCTCCCCACGGTCTCATCGCTCGAGAGCACGCCGTTCTTCGCCTTCGACGCCGGCGGTGTGAACGTCTTCTTCAAGAATGGCGTGCGCGCGGGCGCGAAGGATGACGGTGACATCCTCCGCATCTTCGACGACGGTATCCCCGAGGGTTACGCCACAATCTCGGTACCGGTTCCGCTCCGCTACGTGACGAAGGGCGACGACGTCGTGCTGCGCGTCTACGCCGGAACGAAGGCCGCGCCCTCGATCGACCTGGGCGAGAACAACGACGACTTCACCATCAAGCACCTGCGTCTGGTGCTGCCCGACGGCAACACCATCGCGCCCACCGACTACACCGACCCGACCAAGGTGCTCAATATGGGCGACGGTACGGATGCCGCGGGCAAGCCCACCGGCAAGCTCGATTTCTACGAGGCCCACTTCGTCATCCCGGACTCCAGCTACCTCGCCTCCTCCGACCAGTGGGATTCCACCAAGGCCGCGGACGGCGAGCACACCGTGATCGCCACGACCGGCACCGACACCGCGTCGAGCGTCATCCGCGTTGACAACACGGCACCGGTGCTGACGACGAAGCTCGAGGAGGGCAAGGAATACCGCGGCCGTTTCACGATCGACGGTGTGGCGACGGATGCCGGCTCCGGTCTGGATGCGCTCACCGCGCAGCTCGACGGCTCGACCGTCACCCTCCCCTACGACACCTCGTCGATCACGCTGAACTCCGGTACCCACACGGTGCTGCTGCACGCCAAGGACAAGCTCGGTAACACGAGCGAGATCACCCGCACCTTCACCACACCGAAGGAGCAGCCGAATACCGAGCTCGTATCGCCGGCCGACCGCGCGATCGTCGATGGCGGCGACGTCGAACTGGTCGCCAAGCCTGCAGATGAGAAAAAGGATGCACTCGACGTCAGCTTCAAGACCGGGTTCTCGCTGACCCCGTCCTCGCCCTCGGTCTCCAGCTTCTCCGGGGTCACCGGCGATGCGCGTGATGCCGCCCGCACCGAGCGGACGCTACTCACGGGTGCGGAGCTGACGCAGATGACGGGCGCCGACGGAGTGTCGACGACTACGTCATCCGACAGCGGCCTGCCCTACGAGATGTTCGACGTGACGGTGCCGGAGGGCTCCGGCTCCGACTTCACCGCGCGCCTGTCGTGGGCCGGCTCCGCCAACGCCGACGCCAAGGTGCTCATGTACGTCTTCAACCAGACGACGGGGGCGTGGGAGGAGGTCGACCGCAAGGTCACCACCGGCGGTGCCCCGACATCCTTCACCCTGGGTGCACTGGTTCCGGCGGCCGAGCATGTGCGCGACGGAAAGATCTCGGTGCTGATCCAGCACTCCGAGGGCTTCGCCGGCGCAGATCGCTCTGACCGCTCGACCACGGTGACGGACTACAACGCCGGCGCGACGCCGCGCAAGGATTACGACTTCACCCTCGGCTGGGAGACCGACACGCAGTACTACAACGCGTCGTACCCTGAGCTGCAGACCGGAATCCACGACTTCTTCCTGAAGCAGCGTGACAACCTCAACCTGCAGTACGTCTTCCACACCGGTGACGTCGTCGACGACTCCAGTGTGCAGAACCAGTGGGACAACGCCACCAAGGCCTACACGATGCTCGACGACGCGAAGCTGCCGTACGGCATCGTCGCGGGCAACCACGACGTCGGCCACAAGGAAGACGACTACACCCAGTTCACCAAGTACTTCGGCGAGAACCGCTACAGCGCGAACCCCTGGTACGGCGGCAGCTACGAGAACAACCGCGGTCACTACGACCTGTTCTCCTCCGGTGGCATCGACTTCATGGTCGTCTACATCGGCTGGGATCCGGGAAACGCCGAACTCGCCTGGATGGACGAGGTGATCAAGAAGTATCCGGAGCGCAAGGTCATCCTCGACATGCACGAATACATCCTCACCACCGGTGGTCTCGGCCCGTTGCCGCAGCGCATCATGGATGAGGTCGTCGCGCCGAACCCGAACGTGATGATGGTGTTCTGTG
>Ga0247737_1000003_pt1 | contig 70066 bp, 64 predicted proteins | sample UWRJL028104C2_FD_180937 | JGI IMG/M metagenome (GOLD analysis project Ga0247737, IMG submission 180937) | Plant litter microbial communities from Arlington Agricultural Research Station in Wisconsin, United States - UWRJ-L028-104C-2 | ecosystem: Environmental > Terrestrial > Plant litter >...
GGTGGGTGCGAAATGAAGGACGGCATGCAGAGTCCGCGCACGACGGCCCCGGCATCACGGGCACGGTCTCGCGCGGTTCCTTCATTTCGTGCAGGCACAATTCGCGGGGGCGATTTCGTGCTGGCCAATTCGTACCGAGTGATGCGTCCGGAGGTGCCGCTCGGCATCCGGTTTGCGCCCCGAGTCGCCAAGTGTCAACCACGGTCACGCCCACGGCGAACAGAGGGCCGGATCGCAGGGGTTGCTGGTTAGTCTTCCTGTAACGGCGCCAACCCTGCACGGTGCCATAGGAGTCAACATGTTCGAAAGATTTACTGACAGAGCCCGTCGGGTGGTCGTCTTGGCGCAAGAAGAAGCCAAGATGCTCAACCACAACTACATCGGCACCGAGCACATCCTGCTCGGCCTGATCCACGAGGGCGAGGGCGTTGCCGCGAAGGCACTCGAGTCCCTTGGTATCTCGCTCGACGCCGTGCGCGAGCAGGTTCAGGACATCATCGGCCAGGGCCAGCAGCAGCCGACGGGTCACATCCCGTTCACGCCGCGTGCGAAGAAGGTCTTGGAGCTGTCACTGCGCGAGGCGCTGCAGCTCGGCCACAACTACATCGGCACCGAGCACATCCTGCTCGGCCTCATCCGCGAGGGCGAGGGCGTCGCAGCCCAGGTGCTCGTGAAGCTCGGCGCCGACCTCAACCGCGTGCGCCAGCAGGTCATCCAGCTGCTCAGCGGATACCAGGGCAAGGAGCAGGTCGCCGTCGGCGGCGAGACTCAGGCCTCCGCTCAGGGCGGCAGCCAGGTGCTCGACCAGTTCGGACGCAACCTCACCCAGGCCGCCCGCGACGGCAAGCTCGACCCGGTGATCGGGCGCGAGAAGGAGATGGAGCGGGTCATGCAGATCCTCTCCCGCCGTTCCAAGAACAACCCGGTACTGATCGGAGAGCCCGGCGTCGGTAAGACCGCCGTCGTCGAGGGCCTCGCGCAGGCGATCGTTCGTGGGGATGTGCCGGAGACGCTGAAGGACAAGCAGCTCTACACGCTCGACCTCGGCTCGCTCATCGCCGGTAGCCGCTACCGCGGTGACTTCGAGGAGCGCCTGAAGAAGGTCACCAAGGAGATCCGCACCCGCGGCGACATCATCACCTTCATCGACGAGATCCACACCCTCGTCGGCGCCGGTGCCGCGGAGGGCGCGATCGACGCGGCCAGCATCCTCAAGCCGCTGCTCGCCCGTGGTGAGCTCCAGACCATCGGAGCCACGACCCTCGACGAGTACCGCAAGCACTTCGAGAAGGACGCAGCGCTCGAGCGCCGCTTCCAGCCCGTGCAGGTGCACGAGCCCTCGCTGCCGCACACCATCAACATCCTCAAGGGACTGCGCGACAAGTACGAGTCGTTCCACAAGGTGTCCATCACGGATGGCGCCATCGTCGCCGCCGCGAACCTGGCCGACCGCTACGTGGCCGACCGCTTCCTCCCCGACAAGGCCATCGACCTGATCGACGAGGCCGGCGCCCGCCTGCGGCTGTCGATCCTGTCCGCCCCGCCGGAGCTCCGCGAGTTCGACGACCGCATCGCGGCCGTCCGCGGGCAGAAGGAGGGCGCGATCGAGGATCAGGACTTCGAGAAGGCCGCGTCGCTTCGTGACGAAGAGAAGAAGCTGCTCGGGGAGCGCCTGCGTCTCGAGAAGCAGTGGAAGAGCGGAGAGGCCGGCTCGACCGGCACCGTGGACGAAGGCGTGATCGCCGAGGTCCTCGCCGCGGCCACCGGCATCCCCGTGTTCAAGCTCACCGAGGAGGAGACCAGCCGTCTCGTCTTCATGGAGAAGGCACTGCACCAGCGCGTCGTCGGTCAGGAGGAGGCCATCGCGGCACTCTCCAAGACCATCCGTCGTCAGCGTGCGGGCCTCAAGGACCCGAAGCGCCCCTCGGGCTCGTTCATCTTCGCCGGCCCGACCGGTGTCGGAAAGACGGAGCTCGCCAAGGCGCTCGCCGAATTCCTGTTTGACGACGAGAACGCACTGATCTCCCTCGACATGTCGGAGTACGGCGAGAAGCACACGGTCTCGCGACTATTCGGTGCTCCTCCCGGATTCGTCGGCTTCGAAGAGGGTGGCCAGCTCACCGAGAAGGTGCGCCGCAAGCCGTTCTCTGTGGTGTTGTTCGACGAGATCGAGAAGGCCCACCCCGACATCTTCAACTCGCTCCTCCAGATCCTGGAAGAGGGACGACTGACGGATGGCCAGGGTCGTGTCGTGGACTTCAAGAACACGGTGATCATCATGACCACCAACCTCGGAACCCGCGACATCTCCGGCACCCCGCTCGGCTTCACCTCTGCCTCCGACACCGCGAGCGGTTACGACCGCATGCGCGGCAAGGTCGTCGAGGAGCTGAAGAAGAACTTCAAGCCGGAGTTCCTCAACCGTGTCGACGACACCATCGTCTTCCCGCAGCTGACCCAGCCCGAGCTCCTGCAGATCGTGGACCTGTTCATCAAGCGTCTCTCCGACCGCCTGCTGGACCGCGACATGACCGTGGAGATCGGTCAGGCAGCCAAGGAGCACCTGATCAAGATCGGTTTCGACCCGTCGCTCGGAGCCCGGCCGCTGCGCCGTGCGATCCAGCGCGAGGTGGAAGACCGACTGAGCGAGCGCATCCTGCAGGGCGAGCTCACCGCCGGCGACCACGTGCACGTCGACTACGTGAACGACGAGTTCGTCTTCACGACCGGGCGCCAGCCGGGTCGCGAGATCGTCGAGGAAGCCGTCGAGGCGATCGAGGCCTAAGTCACAGCAGTACCGACCGCGGGTCGAGCCGAAAGGCTCGGCCCGCGGTCTCTCGTTAACCGGTAAGAACCTGCTCGAGGGCGGCCCGCCCGATCGGGATCATGGGTGAGCCCGTGGGGGAGCCGGTGATCATTGCCGTCGCCATGATGATCGCCCAGCCCCGCGCCCGATCCCAGGTCGCGTCTTCCGCGGCCATCCGCTCGCGGAACCGGGCGCGGCCGTCGGCGTCGAACAGCAGCCAGGCGACGGCGAGGTCGGTCGCCGGGTCGCCGGAGGTCAGATCGCCGAAGTCGATGATCGCGGCCAGCTCGAGCCCATCGGTGCGGTGCTCGAGCAGGATGTTCGCCGGGTGCAGGTCGCCGTGCAACCAGACCGCGGGGCCGGTCCAGGGCGATGCGGCGAGTGCGCGCTGCCAGGCTCTGTCGATGTCGCTCGCATTGTCGAACTGCGGCAGGCGGGCGCGGAGCGCGGAGTCCCGACGCGCGAGCGGCACACCCCGCACAGGGTTGGCGGGAGCGTCGACCGGGGCGGGCACGTGCAGCGCGAGCAGGGCATCCGCCAGCTCATTCGCGACCACCGTGCGCTTCGCGACCGGCCACTCGTGCGCGGGCGCGCCCGGCAGCCAGGGCGTGATCGACCAGCGAAACGGATAGCCGAACTCCGGCTCCCCGGCCGCGACCGGGGTGGGCGCCGGCACCGGCAGCAGCGCGGCGAGCGTCGGCAGCCAGCGCTGCTCGCCAGCGATCAGGTCGGCGGCAACACCGCGCCTCGGTAGTCGCACCAGGTGGGCGTCGCCGAGCCGGTAGATGTCGTTGTCCCAGCCGTGGGCGAGCATGTCGACGGGTGCGGAGAGACGCGGATGCTGGCTGCGCACCAGTCGCTCCACCAGGGTCGCATCGATCTGCGGTTCCATCGTCGCCTCCTGTCGTCGTGCGCGCGGCCATCGATCGTATCGGCCTAAGCTCGAAGGATGAGCTTCTCGGTTCGGCCCGCCCGCACGTCTGACGTTCCGATCATTCAGGCACTCGTCGAGCCGCTGGTGCAGAAGCGCATCCTGCTCGGCAAGGATTCCGTCGTGTTCTACGAGGCGATCCAGGAGTTCCGCATCGCCGAAGACGAGAGCGGAAACCCGATCGGCTGCGGTGCGTTGCACGTGATGTGGCAAGACCTGGCCGAGGTGCGTACGCTCGCGGTGACCCCGCAATGGCTGCATCGCGGCGTCGGGCATGCCCTGCTCGAACAGCTCGAAGCGGATGCCCGCGACCTCGGCCTCAGCCGCCTGTTCTGTCTCACCTTCGAGGTGCCGTTCTTCACCCGTCACGGCTTCGAGCCGATGACAGAGGAGCCGATCGACCCCGCGGTGTACGCCGAACTGGTGCGTTCGCCCGACGAGGGCGTGGCGGAGTTTCTGGATCTTGCGCGGGTAAAGCCGAACACGCTCGGAAATACCCGGATGCTGAAGAGGCTGTAGCTACCCTTAGCACATGTCGACGTTCCGCAATCCGGTCGGCCCGCAGGAACCCCAGGTCTACTGGCGCCGCAGGCTGGCCGTCGGCGCGGGAATTCTCGCGGTGATCATCATCGTGATCCTCATCATCGTGCGACCCGGGAGCGGCGGCAGCGGTGCCGCAAGCCCGTCGGGTTCGAAGAAGCCCGTTGCCGAGTCATCCGTCTCCCCGTCTCCCTCCCCATCGACCAGCGCGGCGACCGGCGACTGCCTGCCCGCGAACATCAAGGTCGAGGCGGTGACCGACGCGACCACCTACGGCAGCGAGGTCAACCCGCAGATCGGCATGAAGATCACCAACACCGGGTCGAAGGCGTGCACCGTGAACGCGGGCACCACGCAGCAGAACCTGATCATCACCAGTGGATCCGAGACAATTTGGCAGTCGAAGGACTGCCAGGTGAACGCGGTCGACTTTCCGCAGGCCCTTGAGCCCGGCAAGCCTGTCGACACCCCGCTGATCGCCTGGGACCGCACCCGCTCCGCGCCGACAACATGCGCGGCGACCGACAAGGCGAAGGTGACGGCGGGCGGCGCCAGCTACCACCTCTCGGTGATGCTCGGCCAGATCAAGTCCAAGCAGACGGTGCAGTTCATACTCAACTAGCGCCGGTGCGGCGGCTCACCTGCCGCTGAGTCCGCTGGACTTTGTTATCCGCGCGGGGGTTGTGCCTGCCGCGGTGATAACAAACTCGCGCAGAGATGACAGACCGGCGCGGGGGCGGCGGCGGTCAGAACGCCGGGATGTCCGGCTGCTCGAGTTGCGCGAGCGAGAACGCCAGGCGCATCGCCTCGCGCAGGTGGGCGAGCTCGGCGTCGATCATCGTCGTGAAGCCCAGTCGCTTCGCCTCGGTGCTGCGCTGTTTCGCCTGCGACACCGGGCGGATCTCGCCGGCGAGGCTGATCTCCCCGACCGCGGCCAGCGTCGATGGGAAGGCGCGGTCGCTGTAGGCGCTCGCGATCGCCAGTGCGATGGCGAGGTCGGCGCCGGGCTCGGTGAGACGGATGCCGCCCACCGTCGACACGTACACGTCATGTTCGCCGAGTTTCATTCCCGCGCGCCGCTCCAGCACCGCGAGCAGCATCGCCACGCGCGAGGAGTCCACGCCGTTGGTGACCCGCCGCGGGTTGGGAGCCGACGACTTCACGATCAGTGCCTGCACCTCGACGGGCAGTGCGCGGCGCCCCTCGACCGCGACGGTGACGCAGGTGCCACTCACGGCGACGGTGCCACGGGAGAGGAACAGCCCGCTCGGGTCTGCCACCTCGGCGATGCCGTCACCGGTCATCTCGAAGCAGCCCACCTCGTCGGTCGGCCCGAAGCGGTTCTTCTGCGCGCGCACGAAGCGCAGGGCCGTCTGTCGGTCGCCCTCGAAATGGCAGACCACGTCGACCAGGTGCTCGAGCAGGCGGGGGCCAGCGATGCTGCCGTCTTTGGTGACGTGGCCGACCAACAGCACGGGCAGGTTGCGGTCTTTGGAGACACGGATCAGGGTGGACGCCACCTCGCGCACCTGCGACGTTCCGCCGGCGATGCCCTCGCTGGCGGCGCTCGCGACGGTCTGCACCGAGTCGACGATGAGCAGCTGCGGGTTGACCTGCTCGATCTGCCCGAGCACGGTGGCCAGGTCGGTCTCGGCGGCGAGGAAGAGGTTGTGGTCGAGGGCGTTGGTGCGCTCGGCGCGCAGCCGCACCTGGCTTGCCGACTCCTCCGCCGTGACGTAGAGCACGCGCTGTCCGGAGAGAGCGGCGCGGGCGGCGACCTCGAGCAACAGGGTCGACTTGCCCACACCGGGTTCGCCGCTGAGCAGGATGGTGGAGCCGGGAACGATGCCGCCGCCGAGCACCCGGTCGAATTCGGCGATGCCGCTCGGCCAGTGCGCGCTCGCCTCGGCCGTGATCATGGTGATCGGGCGGGCGATGCGGGAGTCGGGCGGGGTGAGCGGCTTGACCTGGCGCGCGGAGGTGCCGGTCTCCGTGACATCCACCACCGTGTTCCACGACTGGCACTCGGCGCACCGGCCGGCCCACTTCGGGGTGCTCCAGCCGCACTCCGTGCAACGGAAGTTCGACGGGGTTTTGGGCATGCGATGAGCCTAGGTCAGGCCACCGTCAGTTCTCTGCGGCTGTGGATTGCGCGCGCGGAAAGCGCCTGTCGAGGAGGGGAACGAAGGCGGATGCCCACACCCGGTAACCGCGATCGTTCGGGTGGAAGAAGTCTGCCGCGACCTGGTTGAGCGCGTACCGGGCACCGCCCTGGCGCCGGGTGAAGGCGTGCACGGGGGCCACCTCGAACCCGCGCTCACCCGCCAGGCGATGCACGATCTCGTTGGCGATGCCCACCCGCCGCTCGGCCGCCCCGAAGTAGAAGGCAGGAACGTCGCCCACGATGCTGCCGGGCGGCAGCGCGTCGTAGACGGTGGCGAGCTCGCGCTCGAACCGATCTGCCTCGAAGCTGGCGATGTCGTTCGCGCCGATCGCCGCGGTCACCAGGTCGGGCTTCAGCTTCGCCAGCAGGGGCAACTGCACGGCGATCGCGTCGCGCAGGCGCGCGCCCGAGACGCTGAGGTTCGCGACCTGCACCGTCTGGCTCGTGCGCCGACGCAGGTGGTCGGCGAGCATGCCGACGTAGCTGCGTCCGGGGCGGCTGGCACCGACACCCTGGGCGGCGGAGTCGCCGAGGGCAACGTAGAGGATCTCGCCGGGACGGGAGCGTTGTTCCTTCCACCAGCGAGCGTTGAGGTGCAGGGTCGCGGCGAGTCGGGCCGCACCGGCGCGCTGGCGGCGGAGGACGAGCATCCGTCCGGTGAGGAATGTCGCGACGGCGGCGAGGATGCCCGAGAGGAGAATGACGACCAGACGCATAGAGGGGACTGTACGCGGGGGCCCGCCGGTCTGTACTACGATTGTCGACGGAACCGTGTCCGAGCGGCCGAAGGTGCAACTCTCGAAAAGTTGTGTGGGTGTTGAGCCCACCGTGGGTTCAAATCCCACCGGTTCCGCCAGCACTGCCGAAACCCCCGTGATCAGCGATCCGGGGGTTTTCGCGTTCCGCCCGCGGAGCGAACAGAACCTGTCTTTCTGCCGCCGATGGCGGTACCGTCGAGCCACGGTAACGGCGCGCGGCCGCCGCGGACGAAAAGGAGCGAACCATGGCAACGAGGCCGGGAGGGGTGACACTCGTTGCGGTGTTGGCCTGGATCGAAGGCGCGCTGCAGATCCTCGGCGGCATTCTGTTGCTGCTGGTCTCGGGCGGCGCACGGGCGGGCACACCGCGCGGGGTTGTCATCGCGGTCGCCATCATCTCGATCATCATCGGGCTCGTGATCATCTTCGTCGCCCGGGGTCTGCTGCACGGTAGCTCGACGGCGCGCGCTCTGGTGACGCTCTTCTCGGTACTCTCGCTGATATCCGGAATTTATGCGCTCGTGCAGCATCAGTGGGCGAACGGCATCCTCACGATCGTGATCGCCGTCGCGATTCTGCTGATTCTCTGGTCGGGGCGAGCGTCGAAATTCTTCCGCTAGGAGAACGGCACACATGAGCACCCCCGTCGATTTCGTCACCGTCTCCACCGCAGGCCTCGAGGCGAGTCCGGTAGCGGATGCCCTGGCCGGCCTCAGAGCAAACGAGGCCCGCTACTACAAGAACAAGTTCGATCACGCCTTCACGACGGTCGCTGCGAGCGAGGATCCCGCCACCCTCGCCTACATCACCCGGGTACTGAAAGACGAGCGTGACATCGTCATCGCCTCCCCGCCACTCGAGGTCGCCTCGTTCGAGGTCGACGGCACGAGGATGGCCTACGTGTTCTACGAGTCCGGGCTGTCGATCAACGTGATGTACGGACTGGCGGACGGCGGGAAGCGCGCGGTCGGATTCAAGCTGTCAGATGGCATGGAGGTGCCCGAGGAGCTCGGTGCCTTCAAATTCGCCCGGCAGAAGTCGAAGCTGGCCGGCACGATCCGCGGATCGTATTTCGTGATCAAGGGTGAATACTGAGCGTGCAGAAGGTCAGCCGGTACCGCGCCGGCTCCTGCCGAACGCGAGCGCGATGCGGTGCTCGTGACTGGTAGTGCTCTAGCGGCCAACGCTCGCACTGTGAAGCAGCCGTCGCGCATGCGGCGCGAAGCGCGCGGCAATGAGGTCGTGCCCGGCCTGGTCGGGGTGGAGGTTGTCGGGCAGATGTCCGTCGTCCACCCCCAGGAGCGATAGCCCGTCGACCAGGTGCAGCATCGCATCCCGCCGTGACGCGACAATCTGCTCGAGCAGCGACCGGGTGCGCGCCAGCGTGAGGCTGCCGTCCCCCGGGCGCAGATCTCGTGGTGTCGCGGCTGCGAGGCCGGACCGGTCTGCGCGGGTCGGGCCGGGGGAGTCCTCGTGAATCGGGCAGGCGAACGCGGTGATGATCGAGACCGGAACGGTCGGATGCCCCTCCCGCACCCGATCGAGAAAGCCGTGCACCGCGGGGGCGAACGTTCGCGCCCGCATCGCATCGCCGTTCACGATGTTGATGCCGATTCCCAGCGTGATCAGGTGGGCCGGAGCGTCGGCGATAGCCCGTGCGACGAATGGATCCAGCATCGCGTTGCCGGCGAACCCCAGGTTCACCAGGTCGAGGCGCAGTTCGCGGGCGACCTGCTGCGGCCACGGCCCGCGTGGGTCGTGGAGGTCGGAACCGTGGCTGATCGAACTTCCGTAGTGCAGCCAGCGGGGGGCCTCGGCGGGGCAGGGGGTCAGGGGCGCGTCGGCGCGCACCGAGTGAACGACGCAGGCAGCGGCGAGCGGGAGCCAGATCGTCACGACCCGCTCACCCGGCGCCGACTCGAGACTGAAATGCACGATCGATCGTGGGCCCGGCTGGAGCGTCGCATCGCCATCCCTGGTTTCGACGAGGGTGGTCCCCTCGTCCAGGGTGACGGTGCAGGCGACGCTCGCCGTCTCGGCGACGAGCCGGAACGGCCGGGCCGGGTGCGCCGCGGAGACGGTCCGCGTGAACGTCGCCTCCAGCCGGATGGTGTGGGCCGCCGTGCGCAGCCGGAGACGCACCCCGCTGGTCTGGCCCGACATCCGTTCGATTCCACCGTCTGCCTGCTGGGCGCGGGTCCAGGTGGGCAGGCGTAGGGGCGCGACGCCGTCGGGATGGCCCGTCAACTGGAGGGCGCCATGGATGCTGCGCTCGAGATCTGAGCGCGTCAACTCGTGCGGGAAGGCGGGCACGTTGTTCTTTCGTCATCGCTGGCTATAGGGTGGAGAAACCGCTTTCACCACGGTATCGCACCGATGCGAATCCCGAGTCGGCACCGCAGTAACGGCATGGATGTGCTGGCACGGAAGAAACGAGCAGATGCAGAACTCCGACGCGAGTGACACGCCGCGTGAGCGCGTGCTGGCCGCCCTCCCGGACGACCTCGACGGTGTGGTGCTCGAGACCCCGGGGGTCGTTTCCTGGTATCTCGGTGGCGCCCGCACGAGCGTGCCGCTCGGTGGCGACTCGGTGGTCGCGGTGCTGGTCGGGCGCGAGGGCGACGAGGTGCGCTGTCACGTGATGGAAGCCGAGCGTCTTCTCGCCGAGGAGGGGATCGGCGACGTCATCGCCGTCGATTGGACCGAGCCTCTCGTACCCGAGAGCTGGCGGAGTGACCCGCGTATCGCCCCCGAACGTCGACTCGAGGCGCAGCTGCGAGTGGCCAGGGCCTCCCTCACCGACATCGAGGTCGAGCGGTATCGCGCCCTCGGTGCCGAGGTGTCCCGGGCGGTCACCTCGGTCGCCGCGGCGACGACCGCGGGCGATGCCGAGCGCTCGATCGCCGGGCATCTCGCCCACAGCCTGTACTCGCTGGGAGCGGAGCCGGTGGTGCTGCTCGTCGCGGGATCCGCTCGACTCGGGTACCGGCATCCGCTTCCCACCTCGGCCCCGCTCGGCGAGCGGGCGATGCTGGTAGTGGGCGCCCGCCGCCACGGACTCACTGTGAACCTCACCCGCTGGGTGCAGTTCAGCGGCCCCGAGCACGAAAACGAGCCCGGCATCCGCGCCGTCGAGGCGGAGATTCTGGATGCGACGCGGCCGGGTGCGGCGCTCGCCGATCTGCTCGCGACACTGCGGCGCGCATACCCGGCCAACGGATTCGACCCGGAGGAATGGCACAGGCACCACCAGGGCGGCCCGACCGGCTACCTCGGTCGCGACCCGAAGGTGACACCGAGCACGGGCGGCGTCGTCGCCGAGCGCCAGGCCTTTTCCTGGAACCCCAGCGCCCCCGGCGTGAAGGTGGAAGACACCGTGCTCGCGACGGCGTCCGGCGTCGAACTGCTCACCCACGATCCCGCCTGGCCGACCACCACGGTCGCCGGGCGCCCCCGCCCCCTGACGATGCGGCTATAGGAGTGACACGATGACAACCCTTCCCTGGATCCATGTCGACGGCGATCGACTCGTCGACGAGTCCGGCACCACCGTGCTGCTGCGCGGCGTCGGCCTGGGCGGCTGGATGAATATGGAGAATTTCGTCACCGGGTATCCGGGAACGGAGCAGGGCATCCGTCGCCAGCTGCTCGCCAGCATGGGCCGCGAGGCCTACGACGCGTTCTTCGAGCAGTTCTTCGTCGACTTCTTCGATGAGGCCGATGCCGCGCATCTCGCCTCCATCGGAATGAACTCGGTGCGCATCCCGGTCAACTACCGGCACTTCGAAGACGACGCACGGCCGTTCGCGCTGAAGGAGGAGGGCTTCGCGCGCCTCGATCGGGTGATCACGCTGCTCGCCCGGCACGGCATCTACTCGATCATCGACCTGCACGCGCTGCCCGGCTACCAGAACCAGCACTGGCACAGTGACAACCCGACGCACGTCGCGACCTTCTGGGATCATCCGCACTTTCACGACAGGGTCGTGCACCTGTGGGAGGCGCTTGCTGAGCGGTACAAGAGCCGGCCGGAGGTGGCAGGGTACAACCCGATCAACGAGCCGTCGGATCCGAGCAACGAGCGGCTGCTGCCCTTCTACGAGCGGCTGGAGCGGGCGGTACGGGCGATCGATCCGCGGCACGTTCTCTTTCTCGACGGCAACAAGTACTCCACCGACTTCAGCGCATTCGACGCGCGCTCGGAACCGCTGCCGAACGCCGTGTACACCGCGCACGACTATGCGCTGCCGGGCATCGCGAGCGGCACCGAATACCCGGGCGTCACCCGCGGCGAGTTCTTCGACCGCGGCGTGGTCGAGCAGACCTTCCTGCGTCGCACCGAGTACATGCGTCGCACGGGCACACCCATCTGGATCGGCGAATTCGGCCCGGTCTACTCGACCGATCGGGCACAGGATGCGTGGCGGTACCAGCTGCTGCGCGACCAGCTCGAGATCTACCGCGACCACGGCGCGAGCTGGGCGCTCTGGACCTATAAGGACATCGGCCTCCAGGGGCTCGTGCACGCCGCCTCCGACAGTCCGTACGTCTCACTCATTCAGCCTGCCCTGGAGCAGAAGGGGAGGCTCGGTGTCGACTCATGGGGCGGATCGGATGCCGGGGTGCGCGACATCTTGGACCCCATCGATGCGACCTTCGACCGCGAGTTCGCCGGCTACGCGCCCTACCCGTGGGGGAGGCAACCGCACATTGCGGTGCTGGTGCGCCACATCCTGCTCGCGGAGCCGCTCGCCGAGCGGTTCGGTGCGCTGTTCGCCGGTGTCGACGTCGAGCGGGCACGGGAGCTGGCCCGGTCGTTCCGTCTGCAGAACAGCGTGGAGCGCACCGGCCTCACCGAGGTGCTGCGCTCACATCTCGCCGGGTAGTACGGTCAGAACCGCGGCCCGACGAATCCCGGGGTCGCGCGTTCGCCGACGACGCCGTCAGTGATGGCGATGCGCTCGTTGGGTAGCACGGTGAGGGGCACCGGGTCTCCGTTCGCGCCGAGCTCTCCAGAAACGGCGACCGCCGCGAGCCCGACGACGGCCGTGACGGTGCCGGCCCGATCGGTGATCACTCGCCAGCCACGCGGAAAGCGCAGGTGCTCGATGCCATCGCGATACACGACGACGGCCTCGTCGTCGCCGACCAGCTCGTAGCCGATGCCATCGATCGTGCGCGCGTAGCCGGTGGCCGCGGCGGCGGTGCCGTGGTCGAGTCGGGTGGGGATGAGGCCGCTGAACCAGAGCTCGCCGTCCGGTCGTGGCAGGATTCCGCTGTGTCGCTCGATCGCATCCAGCAGCCAGAGGATCGACGGGGAGTATGCGGTGGTGAAGCCCGCGGCTCCGGTCCACGGGTCAAGACACTGCGGAAAGCGATCGGATGCTGCAACGGCGGCCAGCACCGGCATCGCGGTGAGGGCGAGCTCGGCCACATGTCCGTGGTGTTCGAACGCGTGCGGCGCGCGGATGAGACTGAGGAAGTTGCTCGGCCCGCCCCACGAATTGCGCGTGTAGTCGTGGTCGAAGCGCGGGTCGTCCATCGCCAGTGAGGTGAAGCCGTAGTGGGCGAGGAACTTGGTGGTGTTCATGAGGTACCGCCCGAGGGTGGCGGTGAAGAAGTGCGCATCGCCCACCTCGCAGGCGAGCACCCGCAGCAGCACGTCGGACTGGATGGCGACCATCGCCCCGGCGGAGTCGCGGTCGTAGAAGATCGCGTCGTTCTCGTCGAAGCACTGCGTGAAGAGCGCGCCGAGGGAGACGGTGGCCTTCTCGCGCCACGGCGCCGGGTCGAGCCCGAGTTCGTCGGCGATCAGCGCGAGGTAGGCGCGCTGGCAGGCGACATTGGCGGTGAGGTCCGGTGCGATGTAAGGCAGCACGGGAGACGCCGGGTCGAAGCGGCGGGCGTCGCCGCCGTAGCCGCGGTCGGGCACGAACCAGAACCGCGGGGACAGGTCGTGGCCGGTGTCGAAGGTGCAGAACGCCTCTACCGCGCCGGTCCCTCGGGTGTCGCGGTAGGTCGCGAGCCAGTCGTCGTAGCGCGCCATGGCGTCGTACATCGTGCGCAGGTAGTCGGCATCCCGCCCGCCCAGCAGATAGTGGTTCCACACGGTGCGGGCGAGCGGGGTGACGATTTGGATCTGACTGAAGCCGGGGCCGTCATCGGTGACCTTGTATGGCAGCATCCCGTCGTGTCTCTGCTGCCGCGCGAACAGTAGATGGGTGTCGCGAGTGACCTCCGGCACAAAGCGCGAGAGCAGCTCGGCGTTGATCGTGCCGGTGCTCTCGAGCCAGCTGCCGCGATAGACACCGCCCTCGTTCAGCACATCGGTGCTGCCCGCGATCGGACGGATGCAGTCCCCGAGTTCCCGGAGGGCGTCACGCCAGCGCTCGCCGAGGGTGCCGCCGACCGCGGCGAAACGCACCCCGGCGGTGCGCATCGCCACGGCTACCGGCTCGTCTCCGGCGATCTCGGTCGACCGCAGACGGGCCAGCACGTCGTCGATCGAGGTCACCACGGCATCCATTCTGGTGCTGCTGGTGCTACTTGAGGTCGGCCGACAGCTTCTGCACCCAGGCCTTGCCCGCCTCGAGCGGCGTCTGCCGACCGAAGAGCACCTCGGCCTCGCCATCCTGCGTGTACTGGTTCATGTTCGCGCCGCCGTTCGGCTGCGGGGGAGCGACGGAACCGGAGTCGAGTGCGGACTTCACGTACTCGGCTGCCTCCTTGCCGGAGCCCTCGAGCAGCCCGGTGACAATCGCCGCCATGTCGGGATTGAACGGCACGCCACGGGTGTCTTTGATCTGCTTGATCGCAGACGGCTCATTAAGGAACCAGTTCATCAGCTCGGCCGCGGCCTCGGGGTTCTTCGTTCCCGCGTTGATCGCCCAGTACGCCGAGGGGAGCAGCGCGACGCCGTTCTTCTTGGTGTCGGTCGGCGGCGGAAGGATGATCGTTGTTCCGGCCTTCTCGTAGGTTCCGACCAGGTTGCTGTAGCCGAAGGTGATCGCGGCCTGTCCCAGCGTGTAGAGCTGCTGGTCCGGCGGCAGAGTCCAGCCCGCGCTGACGATGGTCGGATCGGGGAGGCCGCCGCCCTTTTTGAGCTCGAGTTCCTTCTCGTACAGGCTCGCGATGGTCTTCGCGTCGGCCGTGAGCTTTCCCTTGAAGTCGTACAGCCCGTACTTGGTGGTCTGCGATGCGTACGTGCCGACGATGTCGCCCACCCGCAGGTCGAGTCCGTAGATCGGGGCGCCGGTGCTCGACTTCAGCCCGGCGGAGCCGATCGTGTTCGCGGCCTTGATCAGGTCGTCCCAATTCCAGCTCGCATCGGGAACCTCGACCCCGGCCTTTGTGAAGATGTCGGTGTTGACGAAGGCGGCGGTGGCGTTACCGCCGGTGGGCAGCCCGTACAACTTGCCGTCCACCGTCGCGCTCGTGGTGGAGAGCTCCGGGTACTTGCTCGCCTGCACGATCTTCTTCACGGAGGTGAGGTCGAGTAGGGCACCGGCCGAGCCGTACTCCTGCGGCTTTGCACCGCCCAGGGCGAACAGGTCGGGGGCGGTGGTTCCACCGCCACCGAAGTCGGTCGCGAGCCGGTTGAACAGGTCGTCTGGGCTGCCGACCGGCGTCTCCTTGACGGTGATGTTCGGATGCTTGGCCTCGAAGTCGTCGATGACCTGGCCGTAGATCGCGGCACGGGAATCATCACCCCACCAGGACATCTCCAGGGTGATCTTCTTGTCCGAGCCGGCATCGGCGGAGTCGGTGTCGGGCGAGGAACATCCCGCCAGAACCAGCGTCGCGATGACGGCGGTTCCGAGAACCGCCGTGCGTGTGACTGATCGTTGTGTGCGCTTCATCGCGCCTCGATTCGTGTCATGGTGGGGGCCACCAGGCTGATGTAGAGGTATGCGGCGGGCCTTCACAGTGCCTGTGAAACCGCTTTCTCGGAAATTAGCATCCGTGTTCGGATCTGTCAACGGCGCCGATCGAGATCAGGCGGGGGCGGCGGCGGTCGACTGGCGCACCGCAAGTCGGGGGCGGAACTCGATATTCGCTCGCGGCTGTTCGCCGCCCAGAAGCGCATGCATGCGATGCCATGCCTCACTGCCGAGCTCCTCATTCGGCACCGAGACCGTCGTGAGGGTGGGGGAGCTGAAGCGGGCGAACGGGATGTCGTCGAAGCCGGTCACCGACATGTCATCCGGCACGCGCACCCCGAGGTGCATCAGCCCGTTGAGCAGCCCGATCGCGACCAGGTCGTTGAATGCAAGGGCCGCCGTCGCGTGCGAGTCGCGCACCGGGCCGGCGGCGGCGAGACCGTCGTCGCTGGTCGCGCCGCCGGGGAGGCGGTCGATGCGCAGCCCCGGCATCCGCTGCTCGAATTCGGCGAGGCCCTCGAGGCGGTAACGGTTTGAGAGGCTCTCGGCCGGTCCCTCGACGTAGACGAGGTGACGGTGCCCCAGATCCCAGAGGTGCTGAACCAGGTCGCGGATGCCGGACCGGTAGTCGACGGAAAGGGACGGAGCGCCGAGCTCGGGATTGGGGCGGTTGATCAGCACGAGCGGGCTGATCGAATCGGCCATCGCCACGAGGTCGGCATCGGGCATGCGTGGGGCACACAGCACCACCGCGTCGCAGCGGCGCCGGATCTCGCTCACCAGTGCAGGCTCGTCACCTGGGGTCTCGGCCGAGTCGGCGACCAACACGCGGTAGCCGTCCCGCGCCGCGGCCTTGCTCAGGCTGGACAGCATCGCCTGGAAGGCGGGGTTGGCGAGGTCGGGAACGACGAAGGCGATCGCGCTGGTCTGTCCAAGGGCGAGGCTGCGAGCCAGCGGATTCGGCGAGTAGGCGAGCGCCGTGGCGACGGAGACCACGCGCTCGGCGATGGCCGCGTCTCCGAAGAATCGATGGTTCATCACGCGGGATACCGTTGCAGGCGAGACTCCGGCCTGCTTTGCGACTTCGGCGATCGTGGCTGGCGCTGTGCGTTGTTTCACATCGTCCTTCCCTCGTGGTCTGAGTCACACGATAGCGGCGCGGTGGGCCGGGTTGACGAATTGCCGGATCGCGCACCATAATCGAAAATCACGCGTGAAACCGCTTTCTCGGCCCTGACGAGATGGCGGGTCACAGGGTACAAGGAGGTCAGCGTGAGCGGTCTGGGTGAGTTACGCTCCCTGGCGGTGAACGCGCGCCGCCGGGGCGCCGGCGGCCCGCGCATCAGAGAGAAGATGCCGGACAATCTCGCGGCGTTCCTGTTCCTGCTGCCCTGGTTGATCGGGCTGATCGTCTTCTCGATCGGGCCCATCCTCGCTTCGCTGTATCTGTCGTTCACCGACTACAACCTGCTGCAGTCGCCGCTGAAGAACCCGCCATCGTTCACCGGCGTCGAGAACTACACGAGGATGTTCACCGACCCGGCGTTCTGGAACGCCTTTCGGGTCACGGTCACCTATGTCGCGGTGTCGGTTCCGCTGCAGCTCGCCGTCGCCCTGGCGCTGGCGCTGCTGCTCGACCGGGGGATGCGCGGTCTCGGCTTCTACCGTTCGATCTTCTATCTGCCGAGCCTCCTCGGCGGCTCGGTCGCCGTCGCTATCCTCTGGCGTCAGGTGTTCAGCAAAGACGGCCTGCTCAACGGCTTCCTCGGGCTGTTCGGGATCGATGCGCCGGGCTGGATCGGGCACCCGGACTATGCGCTCGGCACCATCGTCATCCTCCACATCTGGACCTTCGGGTCGCCGATGATCATCTTCCTCGCCGGTCTCCGGCAGATTCCGGAGATGTACAACGAGGCGGCGTCGGTCGACGGTGCCGGGCGCGTGCGCAGGTTCGTCTCGGTCACCCTCCCGCTGCTGACCCCGATCATCTTCTTCAATCTGGTGCTGCAGATCATCTTCGCGTTCCAGACCTTCACGCAGGCCTACGTCGTCTCAGGAGGCACCGGCGGCCCCGCCAACTCGACGATGTTCTACACGCTGTTCCTCTACCGCATTGGTTTTCTGCAATACGACATGGGATACGCCTCGGCCATGGCCTGGTTCCTCCTGATCGTGATCGCGGCCTTCACCGCCGTCAACTTCTGGCTATCGAAATTCTGGGTGTTCTATGACGACTGAGAATCTGACCACCGAACGCGTGCGCCCGCAGAGACCGAGCGCAACCGCATCCCGGCCCGCCCGCGCTCGCATCCCGGCGCGCAGAGAGCGCAGAAGACGGTCGTCGGTACTGCGGCACATCGTGCTCATCGCCGGCGCGCTGGTGATGGTGTATCCGCTGCTCTGGTTGGTGGTGTCGAGCTTCAAGCCGAACGACCAGATCTTCCGCGACCTGAGCCTCTTCACGACCAACCTCACGATCGAGAACTACATCAACGGGTGGAACGACCTGCAGTTCCCGTTCGGGCTGTTCCTGCTCAACTCGACGGCGATCGCCGTCGGGTCGATTCTCGGCAACCTCATCTCCTGCTCCCTCGCCGCATACGCATTCGGGCGCCTGAGGTTTCGCGGGCGCACCCTCCTCTTCGCGGTGATGCTCGCCACGATCATGCTGCCGTTCCAGGTGGTGCTCGTGCCGCAGTTCACGATCTTCAAAGAACTCGGCTGGCTCAACACGTTTCTCCCGCTCATCGTGCCCAAGTTCCTCGCCACAGATGCTTTCTTCGTGTTTCTGATGGTGCAGTTCATCCGCGCGCTCCCCAACGAACTCTTCGAGGCGGCGCGCATCGACGGCGCCGGTCACTTCCGCACCTACTTCCAGATCGCGCTGCCGCTCATGACGCCGGCGTTGGCGACGACGGCGATCTTCACTTTCATCTGGAGCTGGAGCGACTTTCTCAGCCCGCTGCTGTACCTCAGGGTGCCAGAGCTGTTCACGGCATCGGTGGCGCTCAAAGGGTTTCTCGATTCGCAATCGAGCTCCGACTTCGGCTCGATGTTCGCCATGTCGGTGCTGTCGCTCATCCCGCTCTTCATCGTCTTCCTGGTCGGCCAGCGCTACCTGATCAAGGGCTTCGCCACGACGGGAATGAAGTGATGGCCGCGCCCCGTCTGCGGTACGCGGTCGTCGGCACGGGGTCCCGCGCACAGATGTACATCGACGCCATCGTCGGCCCGCACGCGGAGGTCGCGGAACTCGTCGCGTGGGCAGACACCAACCCGGGACGCCTGGACTTCTACGAGGCAAGGCTCCCTGCCGAGGTTTCCGCGCCGTACCGCTTCGAGCCCGATCGGCTCGCCGCCGTGATCGCCGAGCACGACATCGATCGGGTGATCATCACCTCGCCCGATGTGTTCCACGCGGCGCTCGCGGTGAGTGCGCTCGATGCGGGTGCCGACGCGATCATCGAGAAGCCGCTCACCACGAGCGAGCAGGGTGTGCGGGACATCGCGGATGCCGCGGACCGCACCGGACGCACCGTCACGATCACCTTCAACTACCGGTACTCCCCGCGCAACACGGCGCTACGGCAGGTGATTGCCGACGGCACGATCGGCGAGGTCACCTCTGTGCACTTCGAGTGGGTGCTCGACACCGCCCATGGCGCCGACTATTTCCGCCGCTGGCACCGCGACAAGCAGATGTCGGGCGGGCTGCTCATCCACAAGGCCTCCCATCACTTCGACCTGGTCAACTGGTGGATCTCGGACGTGCCGACGCGGGTTTTCGCTAGCGGCGGGCTACGGTTCTACGGCCGGCAGAACGCCACAGCGCGCGGCATTGGCCAACGTCCGGAGCGCGGCACCACCGATTCCCCGCTGCGTGATGAATTCAGCCTCGACCTCCGCGCCGATGCCGCACTCAGCGGGCTCTACCTGGAACAGGAGCGCTTCGACGGGTATCGCCGCGACCAGGACGTCTTCGATGAGGGGATCACCATCGAAGACAACCTCTCCCTGGTCATCGACTACGCGCGCGGGGCGACCATGTCCTACTCGCTCAACGCGCACTCGCCGTGGGAGGGGTACACGGTGTCGGTGAACGGTACCGAGGGCCGTGCGGAACTGCGTGTGGTCGAGCGCGGCGCCGTGCTGCTCGATGAGGCCGGGCGCGTCGTCGTCGACCCGAGCGCCCGCCCCGATCTCGTCATCGAGGAGGGCAGCAGGCCGACCGCCGAGACCCTCACCGTGCAGCGCCACTTCGAGGCCGCTGAGGAGGTGGAGATCCCGCACGGCGCCGGCGGTCACGGCGGCGGCGATACCGCCCTGCTGCGGGACCTGTTCCGCGGGGTCTCCGACGACCCCCTCGGGCATTCCGCCACCTGGCGCGACGGGGTGCGGGCAGTGGTGGTCGGGCTGGCGGGAAACAGGTCTCTGGAGAGTGGGAGTGCGGTGCGGATGTCGGATCTTGATCTCGGGGCGGCCGCGGCATCCGTGGCGGCACGCTCGTGAGTCGCTGTCTGGTCACCGGCGGCGCTGGGCGGCTCGGCAGATCGGTGATCGCGGTGCTGGCCGCGGCCGGCCATGAGGTGATCTCGGTGGATCGGGAGCAGGGGGAGGAGACGACGCTCCGGAGCGTTGTCTGCGATCTCTCCGACCGGGCGGCGACGGCTGAGCTGTTCGCGGAACTGCGACCCGAGGTGGTGGTTCACCTCGCCGGCATCGCAGTGCCCTTCGCGCGGCCCGATCACGAGCTCTACGCGACCAACACCGGCCTCGCCTTCAGCGTGCTCGAGGCCAGCCTCGGCAGCGGAGTCACGTCCCTGCTCTTCGCGAGCAGCCCGACCCTGATCGGGTACGGGGCGCCGCACGGCTGGAAACCGGAGTATCTGCCCATCGACGAGCGGCATCCGCTCGCGCCCTGGAATGCCTACGCCCTGGCCAAGGAGGCCGTCGAGGGGCTCGTCGCCATGGTCGTGCGCGCCCACGGCGACCGGCTGAGGATCGGTGCCTTTCGCCCCTGTTACGTGATCACTCCCGAGGAGTGGGCCGGCGCGCCGACGCAGCAGGGTCACACCGTGCTGGAGCGGCTCGACCGGCCGGAGCTCTCGGCAGTCGCCCTGTTCAACTACCTCGATGCGCGGGATGCCGGCGAGTTCGTTCGCGCCTGGATCGATCGGGCCCACACGATTCCGAACGGCGCTACCTTCTTCGTCGGTGCACCGGACTCTCTGGCGCGCGAACCGGTCGCCGACCTGTTCGCGCGATACCGCCCGGAACTCCTGGATGCCGCGGGCGGTCTCGGCGCCCACGGCGCGGTGTTCAGCTCGGAGCGGGCGGAGCGGCTGCTCGGTTGGCGTGCGTCGCGCACCTGGCGCACAGAGCTGGCACGGGAGAAAGCATGACGGCACTGGTCTTTCCGAAACGGGTGCTCTACTTTCCCGTCACCCCCTTCGATGAGCGCGGCGCGGTGGCTCCGGATGCCCTCGACGACCATCTCGCCGCCCGCCTTCCCCACAACCCCGGCGCAGTGTTCATTGCCTGCGGTACGGGCGAGTTTCACGCTCTCTCTCTGGCCGAATACGAACTCGTCGTCTCGCGCGGCGTGACGGTGACGGCGGGTATGGTGCCCGTGGTGGCCGGCACCGGCGGCCCGCTCGGCCATGCCATCGCGTGTGCGGTCGCCGCCGAGCGACTCGGCGCGACCGGCCTGCTCGTGATGCCGCCGTATCTTGTCACCGGGCCACAGGCGGGCACCGTCGCCTACGTCGAGACGATCGCCGCGGCGACCGACCTGCCGCTCATCGTCTATCACCGTGGGAGCGCGCAACTCAGTGTCGCCTCGGTCGAGGTGCTCGCCGCCCACCCACAGGTAGCGGGGTTCAAGGACGGGGTCGGCGACATCGCCCTCGCCCAGGAGTTCGTGCTCGCCGCCGGGCGTTCCGGCCGCGATGACCTGCAGTTCTTCAACGGACTGCTCACCGCAGAACTGAGCCAGCGTGCCTATCGGGCGATCGGCGTTCCGCTGTATTCATCCGCCGTGTTCGCCATGGCGCCCGAGATCGCGAACTCCTGGTTCCGGGCCTATGTCGCGGGCGACGAGGAACGCCTCGACGAGTTGCTTACCGGCTTCTACGCGCCCCTCGTGCGCCTCCGCGACACGACACCCGGCTATGCGGTGGCGCTGATCAAGGCCGGGCTCGCGCTCGATGGCGCTCGGGTGGGCGGAGTGCGTCCTCCGCTCGTCGACCCCCCGGACGAGCACCGGGAGCGACTCGCCCGCATCCTCGACCGCGGGAGGGAGCTCGTCGCATGACGGGCGTGATCGAGAGCGTCAGTACCCGCCGCATCCACATTCCACTGTCGCGCCCCTGGGGTGACGACGTGAGAGAGGTCGGTGTGGTCGAGGTGCGGATCGAGCGGGACGATGGAGCCGTCGGGCACGGCTTCTCCTGGACCCCGTCGATCGGGGCCGGTGCCGTCGACTCCATACTGCGGGAGGATCTCGGCCCCTGGCTGATCGGCCGTCCAGCCGAGGCAGAGCTTTGGCAAGACGCTTGGGAGCACCTCCACGAGGCAGGCGGCGGCGGAGTCACCACGATCGCCCTCGCCGGCATCGACCTGGCACTATGGGATCTCTCCCTGCGTGATCGCGGCCTCGCGCTCGCCGATGCGCTAGGCCGGCGACACGACAGCCTCCCCGCCTACGGCAGCGGCGTGAACCTGCATTACCCGCTCGACGAGCTCGTGGCGCAGGCCGCCCGGTGGCGGGAAGCCGGATATGCCGGTGTGAAGATCAAGGTGGGAAAGCCCGACCTCGGCGAAGACGTCGACCGGGTGGCCGCCGTGCGGGAGACCATCGGCCCGGGCATCCGTCTCATGATCGATGCCAACCAGCGTTGGGAGTTGGATCGCGCGATCCGCTCGATCGCTGCCCTCTCGTCGTTCGGCCTGGACTGGATCGAGGAGCCGCTGCGCTCCGACGACGGCCGGGGCTACCGCCGGTTGCACGAGCAGATCGACGTGCCGGTCGCCCTGGGCGAGAACGTGCACACGATCCATCGGTTTCGCGAGCTCGTCGATGCGCAGGCCATCGACGTTCTGCAGCCGAACGTCGTTCGCGTCGGGGGTATCACGCCGTTCCTCCGCATCGCGGAGCTGGCGCGCGAGTCGGACCTGACGCTCGCGCCACACCTGCTGCCGGAGCTCTCCGCGCAGCTCGCCTTCGCCCTGGCGGAGCCCTGTTGGGTCGAAGACGTCGAGGATGCGGCTTTCGCCACGCTCGGCGCATTGGCCGAGCCGAGCGGGGTGCAGATCGTGGCGGGAAGGGCCGTGGGCGGCCGCGCCCCCGGCATCGGAATCAGGTTCGCGCGAGCGAGCGGAACGGAATCAGCATGACCGACGAGATCCTCGACCGGGCCACCTTCGACCAGGCCACCTTCGACCAGGCCATCTTCGACCGGGCGAGCGCTGCCGCGGTCGTCATGGCGCGCTCGAGTGGAGCCGACCGAGCCGGGTGGCTGCGCGCCGTTGCAGACGCGCTCGACGCCGACGTGGCAGACCTGGTGGCCATCGCCGATCGCGAGACACACCTCGGTGTCGCACGACTCACCGGCGAGGTCGCCCGTACCAGCGGGCAGCTGCGCCTGTTCGCCTCGGTCGTCGACGAGGGCTCGTACCTCGAGGCAACGATCGACCACCCCGTCCCCACGGCGACCCCGCCCCGGCCGGACCTCCGACGGATGCTGCGCCCCCTCGGACCGGTCGCCGTCTTCGCCGCATCCAACTTTCCGTTCGCGTTCTCGGTCGCCGGCGGGGATACGGCGTCGGCGCTCGCCGTGGGCAGCCCGGTGATTGTGAAGGCGCACCCCGGGCATCCCGAACTGTCGCGTCGCACCGCGGGTCTCGTCGAGAAGGCGTTGCTGGCCGCGGGCGCACCCGCGGGGGCTTTCGCCCTGGTCGAGGGGTACGAGGCGGGAATCGCCCTCGTGCAGCACCCCGCCATCGCGGCCGTCGCCTTCACTGGCTCGGTCACCGGTGGCCGCGCCCTCCACGATCTCGCGGCCGCCCGCCCGGCGCCGATTCCGTTCTACGGCGAGCTCGGCAGCATCAACCCGGTGGTGGTGACCCGGCAGGCCGACGCTGAACGGGGGAGCACTCTCGCCACCGGCCTCTTTGGCTCCGTCACCCTCGGCATGGGGCAGTTCTGCACCAAGCCCGGCATCGTCTTCGTGCCCACCGACTCCGCACTCGAGGCGCAGCTCGGGGCGCTCGAGTCGTCGACGGTCGATGCCGTGCTCACGGAGTCGATGCTCACGGAGTCGATCGCGGCCGGTTTCACCGCCGGGGCGGAGCGACTGCTCGATATCCCCGGAGTGCGGCCGGTGCTCGGGTCGGTGAGCGGCCCGCTCGTGGTCACCACTCCGGTCGACACCTTCGATGCGCACGCCGACGAGCTGCTCACCGAGGTGTTCGGGCCGGCGACTGTGCTCGTGCGGTACGACACCGACGCGCAGCTGCTCGCCGCCCTCGACCGGCTCGAGGGAACTCTCACCGCCACCCTGCACGCCGGCGACTCCGAGCGGGTGCCAGCGGTGCTCGAACGACTCGAGCAGATCGCGGGGCGCGTGCTCTTCGCCGGCTGGCCCACCGGCGTCGCCGTCACCTGGGCGCAACACCACGGCGGCCCTTGGCCGTCGACGACCTCGCAGTTCACCTCGGTCGGAGCGACCGCGGTGCGGCGCTTCCTGCGGCCTATCGCGTATCAGGATGCACCGGCGGCCGCACTGCCGCCGGCCCTGCGCGACGAGAACCCGCTCGGCATCCCACGCCGGGTGGACGGCATTCTGGCCACCCGGGACTGACATCCCTTCAGGGTGACGTTGGCCTCGTTGGCCGATCCGAAGGGAAACCCGATCCAGCTCTGGGACCCGGCGGGGGTGGACGAGGACGGTTCGTTCAGCGTGACTCGTCCACGATCCGGCACCCGAGCGAACGTGTCATTGACCGCCGCGGATGCCGGCTGACCGTGCGCGAAGTGTGCGCTGCCGCGGGATGAGATCGAGAATCAGGAGAACGAGACCGATCTCGAGCAGTCCGATCGCCTCGAACACGACCTGGAGGCCGCTGAACGGGATGATGCTCATTTCGACGAAGATCCAGATGAGCATCTCGAACCCGCAGATCGTGGCGAACAGCGCCGCCAGACGGTGTCTCTTCAGCACGAGGATGAAGGCGACAAGGTGCAGTCCGCCGACGCCGACGCCGAGAAGCAGCCCGGGCACGAGGTAGTTCGAGAAGGGGGAGCCGCCGAGGAAGTCCGTTGGCGGTACGAGAACGGTGGACCAGGCAGGAACAAGGGAGCCGAGTACCAACGCGACCCCGCCGGCGATAGCGGTGCCGGCGACAATGCCCAGTGTCCAGGCCAGCAGAACGCGGATGCCGTTGTGAGCTTTCATGCCACCATGGTCGGCCCTGCGGCGGGGTGCACCCGGGCCGAAAGTCCCGAAACGTCGCGGGACTTACGGCCTCTCCCTGCCCGCCACGGTGACGTTGGCTGGGATCCGATCGTTCGAGAGGGGGTGTATGTGACTATCAGGGATCCCGACACAGCGGCAGTCGACTCGATCTCGCGGGCGAGCGCCGACGACCTGATGAGCCTGGCGACGCAGGGCGGCCGCTCGCCCATGCAGGTCGGTGCCGTGCTGACGCTCGAGGGCGTCACCGATCCCGGTCACGTGGTCGACGCGGTGGAGGGGCGCCTGCCCGCCGTGCCCAGACTTCGACAGAAGCTGGTGCACCTGCCCGCCGTTCTGGGTCGCCCTGTGTGGGTGGACGACGAAGATTTCGTGCTCGAAGATCACCTCTGCGTCCATCCGCCCGTCCGCGACATGACCGCCGTCCTCGGGCTGTCCGCGGACCTGCTGCTCACACCTCTGCCGCCGCATCGCCCACTGTGGTCTGCACGCATCGTGCCCATAACGGATGACGGCGCAACCGCAGTCATCTTCGTGCTGCATCACGCACTTGCCGACGGTGTCGGTGCACTCGAGATCCTCGAGTTGCTGGCGGGCCATGGTGCCATCGGCGGCCGGGGGTTCCCGGCGCGGCCGCCGACGACAGCGGAGTTGGCGGGCGATGCCTGGCGGGCACGTGGCAGGGAGCTGCGACGGCTGCCCGCATCCCTTCGGCGACTGGTGCAGGCGATCAGGCTCCTCGGCCCGTCGCTCCAGCGCATTCCACCCTCGTCGCTCAATCGGCCCGTGGGCACGCGGCGACGCTTCCTTCCCCTGCATGGCGAGCTCGCCCCCCTGAAACACTGCGCGCGCGCCACCGACGCGACGGTCAACGATGTTCTCCTGGTCGCGGTGTCCGGCGCACTTCGCGAGCTCGCGCGCCACCGTGGTGAAATCCTCGATCTGACCGTTCTCTCCGTCCCGTTCTCGGAGCGACGCGACGACCCCGCGGCGAGTCTGGGCAACCGCAGTGGCGCGGTCCCCGTCCGAGTGCCCGCGCGCGGAGACGCGATCGCGCGTCTTCACAGCACTGCGGCGGTCACACGGGCAATCAAGCGCGGCCAGCGGGGCGCATCAACCGCCGTGCTTGGACCGCTGTTCCGCGTCGTGTCCCGCCTCGGGTACTTCCAACGTTTCATCGATCATCAGCACGTCGTCCATTCGTTCGTGACGAACGTCGCCGGACCGTCGCAATCGCTGGCGATCGGGTCATACAGGGTGGCCGAGATCATCCCGCTCACGGTCGCGGTCGGCAATGTCACCGTCTCGTTCGCCGCTCTCTCGTATGCCGGACGTGTGACGGTGACCATTGCGGTCGACCCGGATGCCTGCCCCGACGCCGATCTGCTGCGCACCGCCTTGAAACATCAACTCGTCGCCCTCACCGGTGACCAGTGGAGTTCCTAGCCGCACAGCGTGGAGGGACCTTCGACCCGTCGTCGCCGTCGACAGCGGTCTGGAATGGACAGCGAGACGCGAACAAGGGAGAGACAACATGCGCGCACTGATCGTCGTGGAATCGCTGTGGGGCAACACGGAACAGGTCGGCCAGGCAATCGCCAAGCAACTCGACTCCGCGATGGCCGTGGATCTGGTCAGCTCCGATAGCGCGCCCGAGAACGTGACGGACTACGACCTGGTCGTGGTCGGCGGCCCGACGCACGGCTTCTCGATGAGTCGGGCGAGCACGCGCGAGGCGGCCCGGGAACGCGAGAACGAGAACGTTCCCCGACTGCCCGAGCGCGGCATCCGCGAGTGGCTCGAGGCCCTGCAGCCCGTGTCCCGCCCGATTCCCGCGGCGGCGTTCGATACCCGCGTCGATGCGCCTCGGCTTCCCGGGTCGGCCGCCAAAGCGGCTCGTTACGAATTGCGCGCGTTGGGCTTCGATGTGACGCTGAAGGCGACGTCGTTCCGCGTCCACGGCTACGAGGGCCCTCTGGTCGATGGCGAGCTCGACCGGGCCGAGGCCTGGGCGAAGACGCTGATCACCGAGCCCGCTCTGCGGTAGCGCAGAGCGGCTGACGCCTCGCCCGCTCATGTCGTAGGTGCGGGGGAGACTGGGTCACATGAATCTCGTCTCCCTCCGCATCATCACTGACGACGTTGCTCGCCTGGCCGACTTCTACGAGCGAGTGATCGGGGCCACGGCCGCGCGCCAGGGCGAGGTGTTCGCGGAACTCCGCACGGCATCCGGCACTCTCGCCTTGGGGAGCACGGCGACGGTCGGCCCCGGCGCTGCGCGGCCCAGCGACAACAACAGCGTCATCATCGAGTTCCTCGTCGATGACGTGGATGCCGAGTTCGTGCGGTTGCAGGATGTCGTCGCCGACCTCGTGCAGCCACCGACGACGATGCCGTGGGGCAACCGCTCGCTGCTGTTCCGCGACCCCGACGGCAACCTCATCAATCTCTTCACTCCGGTGACGCCCGCTGCCGTCGAGAAGTTCGCGCACTACGAGCGATGACCTCGCTAGGGTCGGAGCCATGCGCGAACTGACCCGCGAAGAAGCGCGCCGCATCGCCGTGCGTGCCGCACTGCTCGATGCGAGCGCGCCTGCGGATGACGTGGTCGCCATGGTCTCCCGCCTCGCCATGCTGCGCGTGGAACTCACCACCACCGTCGCCCCCGCCGCTGACCATGTGGCCTGGGCGCGATTGGGCTCCTCGTACCGCCCGCGCGACACGGAGCGGGCATTGAGCGGCGGACTGCTGTTCGAGCGGGGATGGATGCTGCGGCCGATGTCCGACCTGCCGCTGTTCCTCGCCGGCATGAAGACCTGGGCCGAGCGTGCGGGTGCCAACCGCTGGATGGAGGCCAATGCGGACTTCGTCGACAGCATCCTGGACCGGATCGGGGATGATGGCCCGCTCACCTCGCGCGACATCCCCGACGAGGCGGTCGAGCCGTGGCCGTCGACCGGCTGGACGAACAATCGCAACGTGACCCAGATGCTCGAGTTCCTCCACATGAGCGGGCGGCTGGCGGTGGTCGGTCGGGTCGGGCGGCTGCGGGTCTGGGACCTTGCCGAACGCGTGTTCGACGACGTGCCCGCGCTGCCGATCGAGGAGGCGCACCGCATTCGCAGTGAGCGCATCCTGCAGGCCTGCGGGGTGATGCGTGACAGCATCGCCGTCGCCCCGACCGAGCTGCACGGCATCGTGCCGGTCGGCGAACCGGTGACGATCGAGGGCGTGGCCGGGCGCTGGCGCGTCGACCCGCAGCAGCTCGATAGGCCGTTCGTGGGCCGCACTGTGCTGCTCTCGCCCTTCGACCGGCTGATGACCGACCCCGCGCGGGTCGCCCGACTGTTCGAGTTCGACTACACGTTGGAGATGTACAAGCCGGCGCGCTCCCGCATCTGGGGCCAGTTCGCGCTGCCGATCCTTCACGGCGACCGGTTGATCGGCAAGGTCGACGCCCGGTCTGACCGTGACGCCGGAACGTTCCTCGTGCATCGCGTGCACGAGGATGTGGACTTCACCCGCGCGATGCGTGCGGCGGTGGGCGACCAGATCGAATCCTTCGCGTCGTGGCTGAACCTGGACGTCGCGCGCCACTGAGTGCGAGACTGCGGGCTCATCCCGAAACGAAGCGGAGCACCCATGGACGTCCTCGGCATCGACAACCTCATGATCACCGTGCCCGACCTTGCCGCGGCGAGGGAGTTCTACGGCGCCGTGCTCGGCCTGCCCGAGAAGTTCACCTTCCCGGGCATCGTCGGCTTTCGAGTCGGGGCCGAAGAGCCCGGTCTCGTCGTGCGTGAGGGCACCGCAGAGCAGCCGTCGGGTAACCCCCGCCTGTGGCTGGAGGTTGCGGATGCCCGGGCCGTCGCCGAGGAGCTGACGGTCGACGGGGTGGCAATCCTCGCCGAGCCGCTCCAGTTGCGCACCGGGTGGCTGGTCGAGGTGGCCGACCCGTTCGGCAACGTGATCGGCCTCACCGACTACACGGCCGCGCCGGAGCGGGCTCGGTCGCGGGGGTAGCTCAGCCAGCGTCGCCGGTGGTCTCGAACAGCATCAGGGTGGCAGACACGAACACCCGGGCGCCGTCACCGTCGGCCGTGGCCGCGGCGTGGATGCGGCGGCCGAGATCGCGGGTGGCAGCTTCGAGGAGGTCGCGATCCTCGATCGACACTGAAACATGCGCGTCGGTGAACGCGTGGGTGGAGCCCTCGCGGTACGACTCTCCCCGGCGGGTCATCTCGCGCGCGAGCAGCGAGAGCAGCTCGCGCATTTCTCCGGTGGTTGACCGCGACATGCCTTCGGCACTGTCGGAATCGTGCGTGTAACGCTTGGCGATCCCGCCGCGCACCTTCTGGTGGTCGACGAGACGAACAAGCCCTCCATCGGCCAGGCGACGCAGGTGGTAACTGACGTTGGGCTGGCTCTCGCTGAGCTCTCGGGCGATCTCGGCCGCGCTCAGGGTGGCGCCGGTAAGCAGTGACAGCATCCGCAGGCGTAGCGGATGCGCGATGAGGCGGAGCCCCGAGAGTGCCGCATTTGATCCGGTCACAGAGCCTCCGCCGTCGATATAGGTGCCCTGAAGAGCAGGAATGGTGCGGCGGCAAGGATGCACAGCCCTGCCGTCGCCGTGGTCACGAGCACCGCGGTCTGCACGCCAGCCTGGTCGATCAGGAGACCGATCCCGGCGACGGAGAGCGCGGCTCCGGCATTGACCGCCGTATTCACCCACGCTGACGCCTCGGTTCTCTCGGCCGCGGTAGTGAGATCATCCGCAAGAAGGTAGCCGGTGATCATGGCGGGTGCGAGGAAGAGGCCGACCGCGACCAGCGCGATGGCGACCGCGGGTGAGTCGGAGATCAGGAGGAGTCCGCCGCACGCGAGGGTCATCGCAACGCCCAAAATGAGCAGCCGATGCGCGGCGGTACCCGGCCATGAGGTGCCGCCGTACACCAGTCCGCCCGCTGCGCTCCCTGCGGCGAAGGTCGCGAGGAGGAGACCCGCGAGGTCGGGATTGCCCAGGTCGTCGGCGAACGCTGCCGCGAGTATCTCGACGCTTCCCAGGATCGCTCCCACGGCGACAAGCACGAGAAGCATGGGCGCCATCCCCGGGGCGGCGAGTGCGCCGAGAGTTCGTCGTGCCCGCCTCGCGGGCACCGTCGCTGCGACACCGCGTGACCCGGCGGATGAGGTCATCCCGACGGTACCGACCAGCGCCAGGGCTGCCGCAGAGAGCACCGCAGCGGCCGGTGACCACAGCACTGCGAGTCCGGCGACACCAACCGGGCCGACGGTGAAGACGAGCTCTTCCGCGACCGCGTCGAGTCCGTAGGCGCGCGTCTTGTGACTGTCGCTGGGGGAGAGTCGCGCCCAGATGACCCGCATGGCGGCCCCGATCGGCGGGGGAAACAGGCCGGCCAGCGCGGCCGTGACGACGATGACCGCGGCGGGACTCCCGGCGACGGTGACCGCGACGAAGGCGATCAAGAGAACGGCGTACCCGATCGCCAAAGCGTTGAGAGTCCGTCGCTGCCCCCACCGATCGACCAGACGAGCCCTCGTGGGCGCTGATGCCACGTTGGCAACCCCGAAGGCGCCGGTCGCCAGGCCGGCCACAAGGAAGGTGTGCTGCTCGGCCTGGACGAGGAGGAGCATCGCCAAAGACACCATCGCGAAGGAGAGTTTGCCGACGAGGGTCGGCGCGAACGCACGAATGGCGCCGGGAATGCGCACCACGTGCCGGTAACCAGTATCCTCTGTGCCCACGCTCGTCCCTGCTGTCGAGAGGGGCGATTGCCTGCTCTCCACCGCCAGTACACCGGGTCTCGCCGCCACTGTCAAACGAATGTTTGATAGTCGCGCGCTACAGTCCCTCCGCGATCCGCTTGATCGCGGCCAGGCGACGGTCCCACTCGGTACCGATCGCCTCGAGCCTGCGCGCCGCCTCGCTCAGCTGCGCGCCGAGCACGCGGTAGCGCACCTCGCGTCCGACCCGCACCGGCTCGACCAGACCGACCTCGTGCAACACCGCCAGATGCTTGGCGATGGCCTGCCGCGTCACCGGCAGTCGGTCGGAGAGGGCGGATGCCGAGGCGTCACCCTCCCCGAGGGCCGCGAGGATGCTCCACCGGGTCTCATCCCCGATCGCGGCGAACACCGGAACCAGCGTCGCCGTCATGCCGCGCCCTCGAGCAGCGCGATCAGCTTGTCCAGCTCGATGTTCCAGCCGTCGCGGTGGCTCTCCATGTTCGCGGCGGGGTCGGAGGTGTGGTCGAAACCGGTCTCCACGACGGTCAGGCGAGTGCCGTTATCCGTCGGTTCGAGGGTGAAGGTGAAGACCGTGGAGGCCTCGTCGTCGACCTGATCCGGAAAGCTCCCGCGCGCATCGTCGTTGCTCCAGCGGTAGGAGACGAGGCGTGGTGGGTCGAAGGCCTCCACGCGCAGCGGGATGCTTCCGTGGTCCGGCCAGCTCATCGTGCCGACCGCGCCGACGCCGACCCCGTCGAGCACCGTGGTGCCGAACCAGGCCGAGATGTGTGCCGGATCGGTGACCGCCGACCACACGGATTCCACCGGTGCGGCGATGTCGATCGTCCGGCGAACGGTGTACCGGTCCGCCTCGATGACGGATGGCGGGGTTCCGAAGGTGCTCATGGGTCGTTCCTCTCACTGGCTCGATTGATTGCAACCCAATGGTTGCACTCGCGACGAGGAACCGCAACCCCTCGGTTGCGCCTGGATCCGTCCGCTAGGTTGGCTCCATGACCGAGGCGGAGCAGGGGAGCGCGCCCCGCGGCAATAGCAACGACCACCTCCGCCGGCACAACCTGTCGACCATCCTGCGGCTCGTGCATCACGAGCGGGCGTTATCCCGGTCACAGCTCACCCAGATCATGGGCCTCAACCGCTCCACTATCGGCGCCCTGGTTGCCGAGCTGGTCGAGCGCGATCTGGTGACGGAGGGTGAGGCCGAGTCGACCCGTCAGGTGGGCCGACCGAGCCCCGTCGTGCGTCCGAGTCGCACGCCCGTCGGCATCGCCGTGAACCCCGAGATCGACGCCATCACGATCGGCGTCGTGGGTCTCGGTGGCGTGGTGCTCTCCAGCACGCGGCATCCGCTCGCCACCATTCCTGGCGCCGGCGAGGCGGCCGCCATCACCGCAAGGCTGCTGGATGACCTCCGCCCCTCCCTCGCGAACGACCACCGCATCGTCGGGGTCGGCGTGGCGGTGCCCGGCCAGGTGCGTGAATCCGACGGGCTCGTACGACTCGCCCCTCACCTCGGCTGGCACGACGAACCCTTCGCCGCGATGGTGCAGGACGCGACCGGCCTTCCCGTCTCGGCCGACAACGACGCTCACCTCGGTGCCCGGGCGGAAAGCGCCTTCGGTGGTGGGCGCGGAGTGCGCGACCTGCTCTACGTCAACGGCGGGGCGAGCGGCATCGGCGGTGGCGTCATCGCCAACGGCGCGCCTCTCACGGGCGCCGACGGATACGCGGGGGAGCTCGGCCACACCATGGTCAACCCCTTCGGCGCCGCCTGCCACTGTGGGGCGGTCGGATGCCTGGAGACCGAGGTGCGCCGCGACCTGCTGTTGACGGTGGTCGGCCTCGACGCCGACTCGCATGTCTCCCTCGCCGCGGCTCTCGCCTCGGCCGTCGACCCGCTGGTCACTGCCGAAGTGGACCGCCAGCTCGCACTGCTCACGGTGGCCCTGCGCAACGCCGTGAACATGCTCAACCCGCGCCTCATCCTGCTCGGCGGTTTCCTCGCTGCCCTGCAGTCGGCCGCGCCCCAGCGGCTCGCCGACTTCGGGGTGAACCGGCCGCTCGCCGCCTCATGGGAGTCGTTGGAGATCCGCCCGGCACAGCTCGGCGCCGACCTGCTCATGATCGGCGCCGCCGAGCTCGCCTTCGAGCCGCTGTTCGCCGATCCTGCTGCGTTTTAGGCCTGCTGCGTTCTAGGCCCGCCCCGTTCTAGGCCCGCGGCCTCTCACCGGCCCGCAGCGCGCGGTCGAGCAGCGGGCTGCGGAACGCACCGCTCATGTCATAGCGCTCCATGAGATCACGGAAGTCATCGCCGCGCGGGTACGCCGGTGCCTCGTGGAAGACCTTGCCCCAGTGCGGCCGGGCGTCGAACGGGGCGAGTGCCGCCTCGATCACGAGTACCGCCGCCTCCACGGCCCGCTGGTCGAGCTTCCAGGTGAAGTGGAATGCCACGGAGTCACGCCCGTAGGCGGTGCTCAGCCAGAGGTCGTCGGCCGCGACGGTGCGGATCTCGGAGACCAGCAGGAGATCGGCGAACTGCGGCGCGACGGCGCGGAGTGCCTCGATCGCCGCCTCGGCATGCTCGCGCCCGATCAGGTATTCGCTCTGGATCTCGTCGCCGTTGCTCGGCGTGAACTCGAAGCGGAAGTGCGGCAGCCGCTCATTCCACGGCCCCGCGATGCCGCCCTGCTCCGTGGCGAAGTCGGCGGGGTTGCCGAGGATGGGATGCTGGCGGCCCTCCGCCGGCGACCGCCCGAGCAGCTCGGCCACCGCGCCGTCGCGGCTCTTGGTCCACACCTGCTGCACCCCGGCATCCCGCCAGTTCGTGAACATGCTCACGCTGTAGGCGCAGGCCATGATCTGGTCGAAGTTCGCCAGCACCTCGCCCCATGCGAAGTCGAGGAAGACGACCTGCGCGATGTCGTAGCTGGGCTCCGTGGCCAGGGAGAGTCGGGTGACGATGCCGAGCGCGCCCACGTTGACCACGGCACCGGCGAAGTCCGGGTGGCTCGGGTCGAGGGTGACCAGCTCACCGTCGGAGCGCAGCAGCTCGAGGCCGACGACGGCGCTGGCGAGGTTTCCGACCCGCATGCCCGACCCGTGCGTCGCGGTGGCGACGGCGCCGGCGACGGAGATGTGGGGCAGGGAGGCGAGGTTGTTCAGGGCTCGACCGGCATCCTGCAGGGTCCTCGCCAGATCGCCGTACCTGATCGCCGCGCCGACGGTGACGGTATCGCCGTCGATCACGGTCTCGATCGGGATACGCCGCAGCGAGATGCGCGCCTCGGGGGCATCGGCGATCTCGGTGAAGGAGTGCCCGGTGCCGACCGCGCGGATGCGGTGGTGGTTCAGCACGAGCTGCTGCAGTTCGTCGAGGGAGGACGGTTCGAAGTATCCCCGCGCGCGGTACTCGTAGTTGCCCGACCAGTTCGTCCTGCGGTCCATGGCTCTCCCTGTCAGGTTGCACATCTGCGTCGTCACCAATATGTTAAAGGCAACAACAAATCATCTCACCGTAGTCAGCATCGGCGCTGACAAGAAGGATAGCCATGACGCTCACCCCGACCCGCGACGACAAGTTCTCCTTCGGACTCTGGACCATCGGCTACAACGGCACCGACCCCTTCGGTGGTCCGACCCGCCCGCCGCTCGACGTCGTCGAGGCGGTCGAGAAGCTCGCCGACCTGGGTGCGTACGGACTCACCTTCCACGACGACGACCTGTTCGCCTTCGGATCGACGGATGCCGAGCGCCAGAAGCAGATCGACCGCCTGAAGCAGGCTCTCACCGACACCGGCCTGATCATCCCTATGGTCACCACCAACCTGTTCAGCGCGCCGGTGTTCAAAGACGGCGGGTTCACCTCCAACGACCGCGGCGTTCGCCGCTTCGCGATGCGCAAGGCGATGCGTCAGCTCGAGCTCGGCGTGGAGCTCGGCGCGAAGACCTTCGTGATGTGGGGTGGACGTGAGGGTGCGGAGTACGACTCGGCGAAAGACATCCGCGGTGCCCTGGAGCGTTACCGCGAGGCCGTCAACATGTTCGCCGACCACGTCGTCGAGGAGGGCTACGACATCCGCTTCGCCATCGAGCCGAAGCCGAACGAGCCTCGCGGCGACATCCTGCTGCCGACCCTCGGTCACGCCATCGCGTTCATCGAGACCCTCGAGCGCCCGGAGCTGTTCGGCGTGAACCCCGAGGTCGGTCACGAGCAGATGGCCGGGCTCAACTTCACCTCCGGCATCGCCCAGGCGCTGTACCAGGGCAAGCTGTTTCACATCGACCTCAATGGCCAGAAGGGCATCAAGTACGACCAGGATCTGGTCTTCGGCCACGGTGACCTGGCCAACGCCTTCGCCCTCGTCGACCTGCTCGAGAACGGTGGCGCGAACGGCGGACCGACCTACGACGGCCCCCGCCACTTCGACTACAAGCCGAGCCGCACCGAAGACTTCACCGGGGTCTGGGACTCCGCGGCCGCGAACATGCGTATGTACCTGCTGCTCAAGGAGCGCGCCGCCGCATTCCGCGCCGACCCCGAGGTGCAGGAGGCGCTCGCCGCATCCCGCGTCGCGCAGATCCAGGAGCCCACGCTGAATGCCGGCGAGAGCTACGCCGACCTGCTGGCCGACCGCTCCGCGTACGAAGACTTCGACACCGACGCATACTTCGGTGGCAAGGGCTTCGGGTTCGTGCGACTCAACCAGCTCGCCATCGAGCACCTGATGGGCGCCCGGGGCTGACGGCGCGGGCTGATTGCGGGTCGCTGACGGTACTGCCACACTGCTGCAATGCCGTTCTCCGACCTGCCCCCGGCCCTGCTCGTCGACTACGTTCCGGATGTCGCAGACCCGGCCGATTTCGATGACTTCTGGTCCACCACCCTCGCCGAATCGCGCGCGGTCGGCGGCCAGACGGTCATCGTTCCGGCCGAGACATCCATCGACCAGCTGATCGTCGAAGACCTCACCTTTCCGGGGTATCTCGGCGAGCCGATCAAGGCCTGGATCACGCGACCGAAGGGCAGCGCCGGGCCGCTGCCGGCGGTGGTGGAGTTCATCGGGTACAACGGTGGTCGTGGCCTGCCCGGCGAGCAGCTGCGCTGGGCGGCGAGCGGGTACGTGCACGTCTACATGGATACGCGCGGCCAGGGCAGCGGCTGGGGCAGCGGCGGCGACACCCCTGACCCCTACGGCAGCGGTCCGGCCTCCGGCGGCTGGATGACCAAGGGCATCGGCAACCGCGAGACGTACTACTACCGTCGGCTGTTCACCGACGCCGTGCGCCTGGTGGATGCCGTCGCCGCGCTGGACTTCGTCGACGACGCCCGCATCGCCGTCACCGGAGGCAGCCAGGGCGGCGCAATCACGCTCGCGGTCGCCGGCCTGGTCGACGGACTGATCGGGGTGATGCCCGACGTGCCGTTCCTCTGCGACTTCCGCCGCTCGGTCGACCTCACGCCCGCCGCGCCCTTCACGGAGGTGCGCACCTACCTCTCGGTGCATCGGGCCGATGTGGCGGCGGTGTTCGACACCCTGTCCTACTTCGACGGTGTCAACTTCGCCCGCCGCGCCACCGCCCCTGCCCTGTTCTCCGTCGGGCTGATGGATGACATCGTGTTGCCCTCGACCGTGTTCGGGGCGTTCAACAGCTACCCCGTCGCCGACCGTGAGATCGAGGTCTACGAGTTCAACGGCCACGACGGCGGCGGCTTCCACCAGTGGGTGCGGCAGGCGCGCTGGCTCGCCGACCGCCAGGCCTTCTAGTCGCGGGCCTCACTCCCGCCGGCCTAGCCGAGCAGGATGTCGTCGACTCCCGTCAGCGGGATCCAGCCCGAGCCCGGCTCTCCCGACCCCGGCGCTCCGGTTCTGGGGGCGGCGGCGAGCACATCGGCCTCGCTGAGCGTGGTGAGGTCGAGATGCGTGAGGGCAGCGACATCCGTCACCGGCACCTGGAAGGTGCGGAACGGGCCGAGCGGCGGCGGTGAGTCTGCTTCGGTCTGGCGAACGTCGATGGCGTCGAGCTGCGGGGACTGGTCGAGAACGAAGGCGGCGGCCCGGAGGGTCAGTTCGCCGCCCGATCGAGTGACCCAGGCGGCGATCTTCCAGACCCGGCGGGGAATGCGGATGCCACGGTACGGCGGGTCGGACGGGTCGAGCACCGGCGCGGTGAAGACGCTGATGCGCGCCCTACCGGCGCGGGCGTACTCGAGCACGTGGTCCTCGAGCCCCGACCAGAGGGTCTCGCCCTGGTTGAACGTGGCCGCCTGCGGAGCGGCATTGGTGAAGACGAAGGTGTCGTCGTTGGCGCGCTGCGCGGTGGCGGGGTCACCCCAGACGGGGTCGCGGCGCCGCACCAGGTGACCGCGGTCGAGATCGTTGCGCGCGTACAGTTCGGCGCCGGCCTGCTCGGTCTCCAGCACCCGGGCATCCAGGTGCCAGTCGTCGCCGCGCTCGAGATCGAGCAACAGGTCGCCGTCGATGTTGACACCGGTGGCCAGGGCGAGGCGCCGCACCGGGTCGAGCAGCACCGAGAAATGCATGTAGGGGAGCAGGCGCGCGGTGCGGGCCGCGGTCGGCGTCGGCAGGGCGACGGGCAGCTCGAGAAAGCGAGGATCGTAGCCGGAAACGTCAGCGCTCATGCTCGAACCGTAGCGCCGACGACCGTCATATGCCCTATTTCCCGAGGCACGATCGGCGGCTAACGTGACCTGCAGTACAGAGAACAGGAGCTCGCCCATGTCGTCCCTGGCCATGGATTCGCCGCCCGCACTGACGCACGAGCACCATCGGCACGGCTGGTGGTGGAAGACGCTCATCGCGGGCCTCGCGCTCTGGATCGTCACGATCGTGGTGACCGCGGTGACCAAGAACTCCAACCTGATCCCCACGCTGATCCTGCTCGGCAGCTTCCTGGTGCCGTTCTGCGTCGTGCTGTTCGTCGTGGAGCGGGTGCGCGGCAACGTCAGCGTGCTGCAACTCGTGCTGGCGTTCTTCATCGGCGGTATCTGTGGTGTCCTCGCGGCGTCGCTGCTCGAATCCGGGCTCAACCAGAAGTCCGTGTTCCTCTACCTCCTGGTGGGCGTGATCGAAGAACTGGTGAAGGCCGTCATCCTCGTGATCGTCGGCTGGCGGGTGGTGCCCAAGACGGCCGCGCAGGGTGCGCTGCTCGGTGCGACCGTCGGTGCCGGATTCGCCGCCTTCGAGTCGGCGGGCTACGCCTTCAACTCCGTGATCACCGCGCAGGGGCTCGACCTGGTATCGCTACTGCAGACCGAGGTGCTGCGCGCCATCCTGGCTCCGATCGGCCACGTGTTGTGGACGGCGATCATCGGCGCGGTTATCTTCGGTGCATCGCGCAACCATGAGCGGTATCGCTGGACGTGGTGGATCCTCGTGGCTTACGCCGGGTCGGTAGTGTTGCACGCCCTGTGGGACTCGATGGGCGCGATCAGCACGCTGATCGCCCTGGTCTTCACCGGCAACGCCTCCGCGCTGGTGACCGACCGCCTCACGTCGGAAGCGGCGGCCTCGGTGCAGGCGCTCGCCACGGTGTTGTATATCGTGGGTGTCGTCATCCTCGGCGTCGTGGGAGTGCTGACGTTGTTCCTCATCCTGCGGCACTACGCCCGGCGCTATCGCAACCAGAACGTCGACGGCGAGTACCCGCAGTCCGTCAGCTAGGAGCGAGGGGCAGCTCAGTCGACGAGTACCGGTTCACTGATGGCGGCCTTCTGCAGGCGCTGAGCTCTCGCCCAGACGAAGAACCCGACCAGGGTGAACACGCCGTAGAAGATGTACATGAAGGCGGAGGCGTAGTAACCGGCGCTGAGCAGCAGGGGCACACCCACGATGTCGACGGCCACCCAGATCAGCCAGAACTCGACCCAGCCCTTCGCCATGCCGTAGGTGGCGAGCAACGATCCCATGAAGATCCAGGCGTCCGACCAGACCGGGTCAAACGAGCCGAGGGCGGTGAACAGCGGCGTGAGGGCGGCGGTCCCGCCCACCATGACCAGGATCAGGATGATGCGCGTGCGCCAGCCGGCCCAGTGCGGCTGCACGGCGGGCTGGTGCGCATCCTTGGCGTGCTGCCAGCGGTACCAGCCGTAGATCGAGACGGCGATGAACAACACCTGCCGGCCGGCCTGGCCGTAGAGGTTGACATGGTTCGGGGTGTCGAACACGGCGCCGAGAAAGACGGTGAACAGCAGTGCGTTGCCGACGATCCCGACCGGCCAGGCCCAGATCTTGCGGCGCATCCCGCCGAGGGCGCTGGCGAGGCCGAAGGCGTTGCCGATGACCTCCCGCCAGAGCACATGCTGGTGCCCGATCACGAATTGCGCGTCGAACAGCCAGGTGAAGAAGGCCATGTCACTCCAGGGGATGTCGGGCGGCGGGTGCGCGCGCCAGACTACACAACACGAGGTGGTGGCGTGCCATTCCGGGGGCGGCGCGCGGGTGCGCGCCCTACTTCGTTGTGCAGGAGTTGCTGCGCAACGGGGAGCCGCGGGGGCGCGCCCTGCTCCGTTGTGCAGGAGTTGCTGCGCAACGGGGAGCCGCGGGCATCCGTTTCTTCGCGAGTTGTCACTCGTGTACCGGTTCTGCGACGGAATTGGTGCTCTAGTGACAACTCGGTGACCGTTGTGCAGCAACTGCTGCCGAACGGAGTGAGGTGGGCGTGCGCCATACCCCGTTATGCAGCAGTTGCTGCAGAACGGGGAGCCGCGAGCATCCGTTTCTTCGCGAGTTGTCACTCGTGTACCGGTCTTGAGACAGAATTGGTGCTCTAGTGACAACTCGGTGACCGTTGTGCAGCAACTGCTGCAGAACAGTGTGTTGCATGGCTGCGCTCTACCTCGTCGTGCAGCAGCTGCTGCATAACGGAGTGAGGTGGCCGTGCGCCCATCCCGCGCCCTCGTCTCGGCCGTCGGGTTAGCGCGCGGGTCTAGTCGGGTGCGCCTCCCGAGGCGGTGTCTTCTTCGGTCTCCGCGTCTTGGGTGTTCTGCGGTTCGGTGTCGTCTTGCTTCTTCTCGGTCATGATCGTCACTTTCTCTCGGGGTGATTCATCAGGGGGTCGGCATTCCGCCGTTGACGTTGAGCGTCTCGCCGATCACGTAGCTCGACTCCGGCGAGGCGAGGAAGACGTAGGCGGGCGCGAGCTCGGCCGGCTGACCGGCGCGGCCGAGCGGGGTCTGCTCGCCGAAGTCCGGCAGCGCCGAGGGTGGCTGCCCACCGGCGGCCTGCAGCGGTGTCCAGATCGGTCCGGGGGCAACCACGTTGACGCGGATGCCCTTCGGTGCGAGCTGCTGCGAAAGAGCCTTCGAGAAGGTGTTGATGGCCGCCTTCGTGGTGGCGTAGTCGACCAGGTTCTCCGACGTAGCGTAGGCCTGGATCGAACTGGTGTTGATGATCGTCGCCCCGGCGCCGAGGTGGGGAAGCGCCGCCTTGGTGATCCAGAACATCGCATAGATGTTGGTGCGCATCGTCTCGTCGAACTGCTCGTCGGAGATCTCCTCGAGACTGTCGCGATTCTGCTGCTTCCCGCCGTTGTTGACCAGGATGTCGAGGCCACCGAGCGCGTCGACGGTGTCGGTCACGAGCTGCCGGCAGTAGGCCGCATCGGTCAGGTCTCCGGGGAGCAGCACGGCCGTGCGCCCGGCCTGCTCGACCAGGTCGGCGATGCGCCGCGCGTCACTCTGCTCTTCGGGGAGGTAGCTGATCGCGACATCCGCCCCCTCGCGGGCGAAGGCGATCGCCACCGCCGCGCCGATTCCCGAGTCGCCGCCGGTCACGAGCGCCTTGCGCCCGGTCAGCCGACCGGTGCCGCGATAGGTCTTCTCGCCGTGGTCGGCGGTCGGGGTCAGCTCGCTGTCGAGGCCGGGTCCGTCCAGGCTCTGTTCCGGCGCATCGAGGGTCGGATAGCGGGTGACGGGGTTGTCGAAACTGTACTGGTCGGTCATGAGCCGCACCGTACGCGTCGACCGCCCGAGTGAGAGGGGGTTGACTAGCGGCGGGATCGACCCGTGCGGCGGATCTTCTCCGCTGCGGCGATCTCCGCGCGGCGCTTGAGCACGTTGCGATCACTCACCTCGGTGTCCCTGGGGGTGACGAAGATCTTCTCGTCGGCATCGACGCCGCGCTCCAGCTCGCGCGCCCGCTCGAACTGGATGTCGAACTCGGCACCGCTGAGCAGTGTGAGGTTGGCGATCCAGATCCAGATCAACACCACGACGATGCCCGCGAAGACGCTGTAGGTGCGGTCGTAGTGGGCGAAATTGGCGACGTAGAAGGCGAACGCCAGCGAGACCAGCACGAGGACGATGACCGCACCCATCGCGCCGGCGCTCACCACCCGGAACCCGGGACGTCGGGCGTTCGGGGTGACGTAGTACAGGATCGCCACCGTGAAGACGACGGCGAACACCAGGGCGGGCCACTTGACGACGGTGAGCAGCAGGCTCGGCGCCGAGCTCAGCCCGAGCGCCTGCGAGATACCGTCCGCCACCGGCTCGGTGAGGGCGAGCGCGGCGACGGTGATCGCGCCGAGGACGAGCACGACCAGGGCGACCAGGATCGAGTAGGGCTTGAGCTTCCACAGCGGCCGTCCCTCCGGCAGCTCGTAGATGCGATTCATCGCCCGCCCGAACGCGCTCACGTAGGACGAGGTCGCCCAGATGGAGATGAGGATTCCGGCGACCAGGGCGTAGCCGACCGACGGGGAGGCGGCGAACTTCTCCAGCGGATCTTTCAGCATCGCGATCGCCGAATCGGGTGCGACGTCGTGGACGGTGGCGAGAATCGTCGTGACCGAAGACTTGCCGCTGCCCGCGATCGCCAGGATCGAGATCAGTACGACGACCGAGGGCGCGAGCGCGAGTGCCGCGAAGTACGTGAGAGCGGCGGCGCCGTCAGGCAGCTGGTGCGAGACGAATCCGCGACTGAAGGAGCGCAGTACGAGTTTCCAGGCCGGGCGGGTGAGGTGAAGACCAGCCTCGGATTTCGTCGACGTGGACATCCGCGCCTCTCGGTTTCGGGTATCCGCCCAGGAGCGGTTGTTACTTCTTCTGCTCGTCTTCGAGCGAGCGCTTGTAGGCACGCTCCGCCTTGATGCGGGCATTCTCCTCCATGACCTGGGCGTGAGTGGCGCGCTCCTGCACCAGCCAGGCCGGGGGAGCCTGCAGCAGTGCGCTGATCTGCTCGGTGGTCATGACGTCGTCGACGCCGCTGCGGGCGAGACCGGAGTTGGAGATACCGAGCTTGTGCGCGACGACATCGCGCGGGTGCGGACCGCTTTTGCGCAGCTCGACCAGCCACTCGGGCGGGTTGGCGTTCAGTTCGTTGAACTGCTCGCGGGTGACCGACGACTCCTGAAACTCTGCGGGTGTCGCGGGCAGGTAGACCCCGAGCTTCTGGGCGGCCGTCGAGGCCTTCATGGTCTGGGGAGATTTCGCCGGGGTCATCGGACCAGCGTAGCCTGAGAGCCCTGTCGACCCGCCGGGACGACCAGGCTGGAGGACCGGATGGATGCCGAACGCTTGACGATCGCGTTCGTGGCCGGGGTCACGCTGACCCGGTGGACGTCCGCGTGGCAGGAGCGGCATGCATCCGTTGCCCTCGGGTTCGTGCCCACTCTCGAGAGCGATCAGCTGCACGCCCTGCGTGCCGGCGACGCCGATGTCGCCTTCGCGCGACTGCCGATCGAGTCGGAGGGGCTCAGCGTGATTCCGCTCTACGCCGAGCAGCCGATGGTCGTCGTGCAGAAGGGCCACCTGTTCGAGGCGACGGATGCCGTCACCCTCGCCGACCTCGACGGCGAGCTGCGGGTCGACGATACCCTCGCCCCGACGGATGCCGTGGAGCTGGTGGCCGCGGCCGGCGGCATCGTGCTGCTTCCGCAGTCGGTGGCACGGCTCACCGCCCGCAAGGATGTGGTTGCGCGCCCCGTGACCGACGCGCCGGAGACCCGCATCGCGCTGGTCTGGCGTGCCGACGACACGACGCCCGAGATCGAGGAGTTCGTCGGCATCGTGCGCGGACGCACCGCGAACAGTTCGCGCTCCGCCCAGCCGGGACCTGCACCGGTGAAGAAGGCGCCCCCGAAGCCCGCGACCAAGAAGGCCAAAGCGATCACCGGTCGCACCCGACCGCGCAAGCCGCGCCGCCGCTGACACATCCGCTGTGTGGCCTCGATACGCGTGCTCGTTCCTCGCGCGCTACTCGACCAGCGGGCCTCCGGCGCCGTGCTACTCGACCGGGGCGGCGACTGCCCGGCGGCTGCGCCACCAGGTGACGATGCCGGCGATGATCCCGGCGAGGATGAACGCCCCGCCGATCGCGTAGGCCGCCGACTTCACCGCCGGGATGCTCGCCGCGAAGTACCCCGTGACCGTGAGCAACACGCCCCAGGCCAGCGCGCCCGTGACGTTCGCTGTGACGAACCGCAGGTAGTGCATGCGCGCGATGCCGGCCACCGGCGGCACGAACACCCGACCCCACGGGATGAACCGCGCGACGACGACCGCCCACCAGCCGAGTGCAGCGTAGAAGCGCTCGGCCCGGGCGACGCCGCGCTGAACCCAGGGGCCGCGGCGGCGATCCAGGTACGGTCTCCCGAAGCGCCGCCCGAGCAGGAACCCGACCTGGTCGCCGAGGAAGGCGGCGATTCCGACGCCGATCGCCAGCACCCAGATGTTGAGACTCGCCGATGTCGCGGCGAGGATGCCGGCCGCGAAGAGCAGCGAATCCCCGGTGACGAAGGGAATGAACACCCCGATGAACAGCCCGGTTCCGGCGAACACCAGGCCCCAGACGATCAGGTAGAACAGCACGGGCCCGACGGCGTCGAACCAGCTCGTAACCTGCCCGTCGAGGGCGGCGAGGCGCAGCATCCGTCGTCCTTCGTCTGCGCGGTCGGCTAGTCGTTCGACCCCGGGAAGGCGATGGATGCCGCCCGCTCGGCCAGGCGGCGCTGCACGTTCGCCTGGGCCTCCGCGATCACCTCGGGCGCGAGGGGCGCGTTCTCGTGCTCATTGGTGCCGTGGTACTCGGCGATGTAGTCGTCGAGGGCAGGCCCGGATTCCCAGGAGGTGATGAGGCAGTAGCGCGGCGCGGAGCCCTGGTGCCAGACCGCATGCCAGAAGCGCTGGGTGTCGACGATGATCTGCGCGCCGGCGGGGAGCGGGAGGCGGATCTCGCTCGACGGGTCGAAGCGGTCCTCCCGCAGCACGATGTAGGAGTCCGGGTCGTCGGTCAGGTTGAAGAATCCGCGCACGATCCAGCCCGACTCGTCCGGGTTGAGACGGTTGTTGTCGTCCTGGTGCAGGTTGTAGAGCGTCTCGGTGTAGTCGTTCGGCTGCAGTTCGATCACGCGGCAACGGCCGATGTTCGCACCCGGTTCTTTCGCCCGCTCGACCAGGTGCGGAGCCTTCTCGACCTGCGACATGATCCAGACGCCGTCTTTGTCGGTGCGGGGCGGAACGCTGTTCCAGAACCCGTTGACCTCGATCTCCCCGTTGGCGCTGGCGAGAGGGGCGAAGCGGGTGTCGCCCGACGATTTCCAGTCGACGTACTCGAGGGCGAGCCATTCCTGGGGGTCGGCTGCCTGGTCGTACCGATCGAGGATGACGTATCCCTTTTCGTCGAGCAGGGCGGATTTCACGTAGCTCATTCGAGCCCCTTCGAGTACGAGAACCAGTACGTTTTTGCTGGCTCAACTTAGGCCACCCTAACACCCGCCGTCGGGCGGTCGTCGGGCCTAAAGACCCAGGAGGCGCGCTGATCTCCGGTGGCGAGTACCATTCCCTCGACGGAGCAGGAGACATGACGAACAGCACCGATTCCGAGTTCGACCCGAGGTTCGATCCCGCGTTCCAGCCGGGCTTCGATCCCGCCCGGCACGTGGCGCGAGCGCCCGCGCCGAGCCGCTCGTCGCAGAAGCAGCAGGCCCCGCAGAACGCACAGATGGCGCAGTCCCCGCTGACGGATGCCGCGACTCCCGCCGTGCCGACCCCCACGCCGCGCGTGGTCGCCGTCGACCCTCTCACGCCCGCGCAGCCGGCCAGCGCCGCAGAACCGATCGCGCCGGCCGAGGTGTACGCGGCGGTGCGGCGCGTCGACCCGTATCTCGTCGCCCTCTGGGTGATCAGTGCGGTGCTCGTCGGCGCCGGCATCTACTCGCTTCGCCTGATCGGCGATCGCATCACCGCGCTCACCTCGTCCGGAGACTTCGGTGGCCCCGGTTACTACCTGCTGCAGGCGTTCACGATCGGGGCACCGATGCTCATCGTGCTCGGGCTCGCCACCGCGGTCGGCACCGTGTTCCTGCTGGCGGCGCGCAGCCGTCGTCCGGTGCCGCCCGCCGAGTAGCTCAGCTCTGGCAGCGGGGGCACCAATACGTGTCGCGCAGCTGCAGGTCGTCCTCGCCGAGCGAGCCGCGTTCGATGGTGGTCCCACAGCGCAGACAGGGCTTGCCCTCGCGCCGGTAGACCCAGTCCGTCGCGCCGCGAAGCGTGCCGGTGGTGGTGCGCTCGACCCGATCCTTGTTCGCGGCGATGAGTCGGTGGGCGAGGTCGATCAGCTTGGCCGGATCCGACACCTCGCCGACCGGTCGCGTGGGCAGCACCCCGCGCAGAAAACACAGTTCGTTGCGATAGACATTGCCGAGTCCGGCGAGCACGCGCTGGTCGAGAAGCGCCAACCCCACGGGTCGGGACGGGTCGGCGGTCAGCCGGCGCAGGGCCTCGTCGGCATCCCACTCCGGGCCCAGCAGGTCGGGGCCGAGGTGGCCCACGATCGAGTGCTCCTCGGTGCGCGGCACCACTTCCAGCAGACCGAGCTGAAAGCCCACGGCGGTCCAGTCGCCGGTGCCCAGGACCGCGCGTGCCTGCCAGTCCGGTCGGCGCCAGCGCGTGCCCGGCCGGTACAGGTGCCAGGAGCCTTCCATCTTGAGGTGGCTGTGGATGGTCCAGTCGCCGACCCGCATCAGCAGGTGCTTTCCGCGGCTGGCGACGGAGTCGACCGTCTCGCCGACCAGGTCGAGGGTGGCGAAGGCGGGAACGCGGAAGTCACTGCGCACGAGGGGATGACCGGTCAGCGCGGCATCCAGATTCTTGGCCGTGCGGTAGACGGTATCGCCCTCAGGCACGGAGTCCCCTACCCACGGAGTCGCAGACCTTGGGGAGTGGTGCTGAATCCGGCGGCGACCAGCGCCTCGCCGAGCGGCGTGCCGATCACGAACTCGCCGTCGACCCGTTCCACCTTCAGCTTGCCGAGGGAGCGGCGAACCGTGCTGGCGAGGGATGTCGCGGTCGCCTCGAGCGCACGCTGCGGCAGGTCGAAGGTCAGCATGGTCTTGCCGCCGCGCTCCACGTAGAGCGCGAGGGATCCGTCGACGAGCACGACCAGGGCGCCCGCCTTGCGCCCCGGCCGGTGGCCCTTCTTGCCGTCCTCATCCGTCGTCGGCGATGCGGGCCACGGTAGCGCCGCGCCGTAGGGGTTCGCCGGGTCGGTCGCGGCGAGCGTCACCACGGTCGGTGGCCGTTCGCTGTCGGGCTCGCGGGCGAAGGAGCGCAGTCGGTCGATGGTGGCGCCGGTGGCGAACTGGGCGGCGCCGAGGCCCTCGACGAAGTAGCCGCGACGGGCGCGTCCGGTCTCCTCGAACCGCGCCAGCACGCGGTAGGCCAGCGAGAATCCGCCGCGGATGCCCTCGCTCACCACCGCCCCGCGGGTGACGACGCCGTAGCGCTCGAGCAGCAGCTCGGCGGTGGCGACCCCGCGCACGGTCGAGTCCGGCTCGGCGAGCGGCAGCAGCGACCAGCGGCCGGCGGCGCTCGGCGGGCCGCCCTGGCTGGGCAGCGCCGATCGCGCGCGACCACGGTAGGCACGGGTGCGCGGAACGGTGCGGGGGCGATGCGGGGTGGCCCCGAGGAGCGCGCGCAGTGGGGTGAGCGTGTCGTTGGTGACCAGACCCTCCCAGACCAGATCCCAGAGCGCGGTGGTGAGCTCCTTGTCGTCGACTATTCCAAAATCGGTGCTCCCGACCGCGTTGGACAGCTGCCGGAAGAAGAACGCACCGCCACCGGCCAGGCTGGCCAGGATCGACCGCTGCAGCTCGCTCGTCTCGGCCCCGGTCGGCTCGGGCAGGGTCAGTGCCGCCGTGTCGGAGAGGTGGAAGCTCAACCAGCCGTCGTTGCCGGGCAGGGTGCCGCCGCCCGACCAGATCACCTCGCCGGATGCCGTGAGCTCGTCGAGCATGACCGGCGAGTAGTCCTTCACCCGAGCCGGAAGCACCATGGACTCCCAGGTGGATGCCGGCAGCGCGACCCCGGCAAGCTGGTCGATCACCTGGGCCACGCCATCCGTTCCGCGCAGCGGCTCGGTCACGTGCTGCCAGTTCGGAAGGAAGCGCCCGAGGGTGGCGGCATCGACCGGCTCGACCTCCTGGCGAAGGGCGGCCAGCGACCGGCTGCGCAGGCGCCGCAGCACCTCGGCATCGCACCATTCGCTGCCGGAGCCGCCGGGACGGAACTCACCCTCGACCACCCGGCGCGCGCCGGCGAGCCGGCGCAGCGTGTCCAGTACCACCGCCTGCCCGAGTCCGAAGCGCTCGGCGGCGGCGAGGGCCGTGAACGGGCCGTGGGTGCGGGCGTAGCGGCTGATCAGGTCGCCGAGCGGATCGTCGACCGGCTCAACGAACGCGGCAGGAATGCCGATCGGCAGCGGGGTGCCGAGGGCGTCGCGCAGGCGGCTGGCATCCTCGATCACCGCCCACCGCTCCGCGCCCGCGGCCCAGATCCGGTTGGCACCGGCCAGCTCGGTGAGCGCTGCCCGCAGCCACGCTAGCTGCGGCTCGTCGACGGGCGCGGCATCGTCGTAGGGCGACAGATCGACACGGTCGAAGTCGACGCGTTCCAGCAGCTCGGGCTCCGAGAGCGGCCCGAGCATCCGCAGCAGGTCGACGAGTCCCTCGGCGTCGCGCGCCTTGCGGTCCGGCGCGAGACGCTGCAGCTCCCGCTCGGTCTGCTCGATCACCAGCGGATCGAGCAGCTCGCGCAGTTCGGTGCGTCCGAGCAGCTCGGCGAGCAGGGTCGAGTCGAGTGACAGGGCCGCGGCACGGCGCTCCGCCAGCGGCGAATCGCCCTCGTACATGAACGCGGCGACGTAGCCGAACAGCAGCGACCGCGCGAAGGGCGAGGCCTGCTCGGTCTCCACCTCGACCAGACGGATGCGGCGGCTCTCGATCTCCTCGGCGATGCCGGTCAGTGCGGGCAGGTCGTAGACATCCTGGAGCACCTCGCGCACCGCCTCGAGGATGATCGGAAAGCTCGGGTACTTGCGCGCGACATCCAGCAACTGGGAGGCGCGCTGCCGCTGCTGCCACAGTGGTGAGCGCTTGGCCGGGTTGTACCGCGGCAGGAGGAGTGCCCGTGCGGCGCACTCGCGGAATCGTGCCGCGAACAGCGCGGACCCGCCGACCTCTTCCGTCACGATGTCGCGCAGCTCGGCGGGATCGAAGACGAACAGGTCGAGCCCGGGCGGCTGCGCCTCGGTGTCGGGGATGCGCAGGATGACGCCGTCGTCGCTCGCCATCGCGCCACCGTCGATGCCGAATCGGTCGCGGATGCGCGCGCCGACCGCTAATGCCCAGGGTGCATGGACTTGCATGCCGTACGGGGAATGCATCACCACCCGCCAGTCGCCGAGCTCGTCACGGAAACGTTCGACCACCAGCGTGCGGTCTGTCGGCACGTGCCCGGTGGCCTTCTTCTGGTCGTCGACGAAGGCCACCAGATTGTTCACCGCGCGCTCGTCGAGACCACCCGCCAGCACTCGCTCCCGTGCCGCCGAGTTGTCGGCAGAGGCGACCTCGCGGGTGAAAGCACCGACCGCGCGGCCGAGTTCAACCGGCCGGCCGAGTCCGTCGCCCTTCCAGAACGGCACCCGCCCGGGCTGACCGAAGGCGGGCGAGACGATGACCCGGTCGTGGGTGATGTCCTCGATCTTCCAGCTCGTCGTTCCCAGCGCGAAGACGTCGCCGACCCGCGACTCGTAGACCATCTCCTCGTCGAGCTCGCCCACACGCATCGGCGCGCGCTCGCCCTCGCCGGAGCCGACCATGAAGACGCCGAACATGCCGCGATCGGGGATGGTGCCGCCAGACGTCACCGCCAGGCGCTGCGCTCCCGGGCGCCCGGTGATCCGGCCGCCGACGCGATCCCAGATGATCCGCGGCCGCAGCTCGGCGAACTCGTCCGAGGGATACAGCCCGCTGAGCAGGTCGAGCGTCGCGTCGTAGGCCGATCGCGGAAGTGTGGCGAAGGGCGCGCTCCGCCGCACGGTGTCGTACCACTCCTCGACATCGAGCGAGTCGAGAGCCACCGCCGCGACGGTCTGCTGCGCGAGCACGTCGAGCGGGTTCTGCGGGATCGACAGTGATTCGATCAGCCCCGCAGTCATCCGCTCGCTGGCGACCGCAGAGTGGATGAGGTCGGCCCGATGCTTGGGAAAGATGATGCCGCGCGACACCTCGCCGACCTGGTGGCCGGCCCGGCCGATGCGCTGCAGCCCGCTCGCCACCGACGGCGGCGACTCCACCTGGATGACGAGATCGACGGCGCCCATGTCGATGCCGAGTTCGAGGGATGACGTGGCCACCACGCAGCGCAACCGGCCCGACTTGAGGTCGTCTTCGATCAGCGCGCGCTGGTCTTTGCTCACGGAGCCGTGATGAGCACGGGCGAGCAGCGCGGCCGAGCCCGCGGTCTGGCCAGACGACCCGATCATCTGTGCCGGCGCCGACTTCGCCGGTTGAGTAACGCCCGACGCAGGAGGACGCGTATCGAAACCACCACCAGCACCGACCTCGGCCTCGATACGCGGAGGCGCTAGCGCGCCTGCGCTACTCGACCAGCGGGAGTCATCCGCCCCCTCGGACTCCCACGGCGGGTTCAGCCGTTCGTCGTAGATCTCGTTCAGTCGCGCGGTGAGGCGCTCGGCGAGTCGCCGCGAGTTCGCGAACACGATGGTGGATCGGTGCTCGAGGATGCGATCGACGATCTCCTCCTCCACGTGCGGCCAGATCGAGCCCTGCGGAGCGCTGCCCGCGGCGGACCCCTCGAGCGGGGCCGCCGTGCCGAGCTCGGTCATGTCATCGACCGGCACGACCACCGACAGGTCGAACTTCTTGGTCGAGGGCGGCGCGACGATCGTCACCGGCTCTCCGCCGGCGAGAAACCGTGCCACCTCCTCGCGCGGCCGCACGGTTGCCGACAGCCCGATGCGCTGCGCGGGCCTCTCGAGCAGCATGTCGAGCCGCTCGAGCGACAGCGCCAGATGCGCCCCGCGCTTGGTCGAGGCGACGGCGTGAACCTCGTCGATGATCACCGTCTCGACGCCCTTCAGGGTCTCCCGTGCGCTCGAGGTGAGCATGAGGTACAGCGATTCCGGGGTGGTGATCAGGATGTCCGGGGGGCGACGCTGCAACAGGCGCCGGTCGGCCGACGGGGTGTCGCCCGACCTGACACCCACGGTGACGTCGGGGGCGGACATCCCGAGCCTCTTCGCGGTCTGGGTGATGCCGACCAACGGGGAGCGGAGGTTGCGCTCGACGTCGACGCCGAGGGCCTTGAGCGGGGAGATGTAGAGCACGCGGGTGCGGTGGTTCGGGTCGTCGGGCGGCGGCGTGGTGGCGAGTCGGTCGATCGCCCAGAGGAAGGCGGCCAGGGTCTTGCCTGACCCTGTGGGGGCGACGACGAGGGCGTGCGAGCCCGAGGTGACCGCGTCCCAGGCGCCGAGCTGGGCGGGCGTGGGCGCGCTGAAGGCCCCGCCGAACCACTCTCTGGTCGCGGGGGAGAACTTCTCGAGCACAGAGCCCATCGTTCAATCATCCCCTCGACTGCTGACATCGGGCTGGGGAGGCCAATAGGCTGCAGGCACGAGGCCGAAAGGCGGCCGAACGACGGGGGAATCACATGCTTCTATCAACGCTCGCAGACGTCACCACCTATGACTCCAGCACCATGTCCGCCGGACAGAGCGTGGGCACCGCCATCGGCAGCATCATCGGCTACGTGCTCTACGTCATCCCGCTCTGGCGTATCTTCACCAAGGCCGGGCAGCCGGGCTGGCTGGCGCTCATCCCGATCGTGAATGCGATCTACCTGATCAAGGTCTCGGGCTACTCGGGCTGGTTCATCCTGCTCACCTGGATTCCGATCGTCGGCTGGATCCTCTGGCTCATCTTCTCGCTCGGTCTCGGCCGCAACTTCGGCAAGAGCACCGTCTTCTCGGTGTTCCTGCTCTGGCTGCTGCACCTGATCGGGCTGTACATCATCGCCTTCGGCAGTGCCGAGTATCGCGACAGCCGCACCGCAGCGCTGGCCTAACCTGCGCCGGTCGCGCGCGATTGTTCCGCTTCGACGCGATTGTTCCCGTTCGATGGTCATCATTCGCGTCGAACGGGAACAATCGTGCGATGGATGTGACGTGGCAGACATCCGCTTCGCGTAAGAATGGAGCATGAGCTCCGTAGGCACACCCGATCCGAATTCCGGCTGGCTGTCAGACGAGGAGCTCGCCGAAGCGCGCCGCCGCCTTCCGCTGCTCTATGTGGAGGCCCTGCCGGTGCGGGTGGATGGCGTCGGGCAGGTCACCGAGGTCGGCATCCTGCTGCGCGCCAACGCCGAGGGGGCGATCACGCGCACGCTGGTCTCGGGCCGTGTGCTCTACGGCGAGACGCTGCGCAGTGCGCTGTTCCGCCACCTGGAGAAGGACCTCGGCCCGATGGCCTTCCCCCTGCTGCCGGCCAGCCCGGTGCCGTTCTCCGTCGCCGAGTATTTCCCGTTTCCGGGGGCGCAGTACACGGATGACCGCCAGCACGCGGTCTCGTTGGCCTACGTCGTTCCCGTCACGGGCACCTGCGACCCGCGGCAGGACGCCCTCGAACTCACCTGGATGACCCCGATGGAGGCCGCCTCTCCCGGCATCGCGGCCGACATGGAGGGCGGTCGTGGCGCGCTGGTGCGAGCCGGCCTCGCCTCCGTCGGCGCGCTGTACTAGCCCGCGAACGCAGAACAGCGCGCCCGTTTGTCATCACCGCGGGGGTTGTACCTCCCGCGCTGATGAAAAAGGCGCGCTGTTGCGAGTCGTGCTCGGGGCTGCTTAGCCGCGGGCGCGGGTACGGCCGCCGGCCGGACGCGCGCTCTGGGTCTGACCCGAGGCGGTGCTGTAGTACGAGCGGGATCCGCCCGTGCTGGCGGTGCGCTGTCCGCCGGTGCGCGCTGCGCTCGCGCCCTGCTTCGGAGCAGCGGATGCCGCCCCACCGTCGCGCAGAGCACGCTTGCGCTGGGCGTTGGCGCCCTGCGATCGTCCCTGGCCGGCCGAGCGGCCGCCCTGGGTCTGTCCGCCCTGCGACTGGCGCTGGCGCGGTGCGCCCTGCGGCTGAACCGCAGCGCGGGGAGCCGGCTTTACGTACGCGGCGACCTCGCCCACCAGTGCGGTGACGGCGGGGGAGTCTGCGGTGACGTGCTGCGGGGTGACGGTGATGTCGGCCTTGCGCAGCAGTGCCGCGGTGTCCTTGCGCTGGGTCGGCAGCACGAGAGTGACGACCTCACCCTCCTTGCCCGCGCGGGCGGTACGGCCGGAGCGGTGCAGGTACGCCTTGTGCTCGGCCGGCGGGTCGACGTGGATCACGAGCTCGATGTCATCGACGTGAACGCCGCGGGCCGCGACATCCGTTGCCACCAGCACGCGCACCTCGCCCGCGGAGAACGCGGCCAGGTTGCGGTCGCGCTGCACCTGCGAGAGGTTGCCGTGCAGGTCGACGGCCGGGATGCCCGAGTCGGTGAGCTGCTTGGCCAGCTTCTTGGCGTGGTGCTTGGTGCGCATGAACAGCACGCGACGGCCGGTGCCGGAGGCCAGCTTCTCGACGAGCAGCTTCTTGCTCTCGACCGAGTCGGTCTCGAACACGTGGTGGGTCATCGCGGCGACGGGGGAGTTGGCCTCGTCGACGGAGTGCAGCACCTCATTGTGGAGGTACTTGCGCACGAGCTTGTCCACGCCGTTGTCGAGGGTGGCGCTGAACAGCATGCGCTGTCCGCTCTGCGGGGTCTTGTCCATGATGCGGGTGACGACCGGCAGGAAGCCGAGGTCGGCCATGTGGTCGGCCTCGTCGAGGATCGAGATCTCGACAGCGTCGAGCGAGACGAAGCCCTGCTTCATCAGGTCTTCGAGGCGCCCGGGGCAGGCGACGACGATGTCGACACCGGCCTTGAGCGCGGCGACCTGGCGCTGCTGCGAGACGCCGCCGAAGATCGTGGTGACCTTCATGCCGTAGGCCTCGGCGAGCGGCTCGATCACCGCGGTGATCTGGGTGGCGAGCTCACGGGTGGGCGCGAGCACGAGTCCGAGCGGGCGCCCCGGGCGACGCTTGCCGCCGGCGAGCGAGCCGCCGAGGCGGGCGACCATCGGAATGGCGAAGGCGAGGGTCTTGCCCGAGCCCGTCTTTCCGCGACCGAGCACGTCGCGGCCGGAGAGGGTGTCGGGAAGGGTGTCGACCTGAATGGGGAATGCCGTCTCTTTGCCCTGCGTGGCGAGCACGGAGACGATCGGCTGGGGCACGCCGAGCGCGCCGAAGGTGGTGGTGATTTCTGACATGGGTGTGGTGCTTTCGCATCGGTCCGCACGACGACGTATGCGCCTGAACGGGAGTTGGCGAGAGCGGCGGTGGCCGCAATCGATCGCCGGAGAAAGTGTCTACAACCGCTTCTGCACTTCAGTGCTGGGCGGGAGAAGAGTAAGCGTTCAACGACGCAGGGAGATCGTCATGATCTCGCAAGTGTTTCCAGTCTAGCAGGGTCAGTGATATCTCTCGCCGACCGGGATCTCCACCGACACCGTATTCCCGGCCTGGGCGAGGGGGCAGGCCCACTCCGGGTCGTAGGCGCAGGAGGGGTTGTAGGCGAAGTTGAAGTCGAGCACGAGCGAGGTTGGACCCGCCCCCTGGCCGAGGTCGGCGCCCTTGATCGTGTCGATCAGGTAGCGACCACCGCCGTACGTTCCGCCCGGTCTGCCGGCCAGTGCGTCCTTGATCGGCACGAAGATGCCTCCGCCGTAGCTGCCCAGCTTCCAGACGTCGAGGGTGCCGACTCCGGGCACCGCGGCGATGCCGATGCGCTCGAACGGAACGATTCCGTCGGTGCCGGTCTCGACATCCATGCGCTTGGGCTCCGCCTCCTGAACCTCGACGGTGAAGCGCCAGGCGGGGTCGTAGGGTTCGATCGGCAGGCCGGTGAATCCGGCCCGGTCGGCGGGCAGCAGTGGCGTCGATGGGTGCTGCGCGAACAGCTCGTCGCGCCCGCGTCGCCACAGTTCGTGGGCCAGTTCGACATCGGCGGATGCGCGCACCTCGGCATAGAGGGCGAACACACGGCGCCGCCAGTCGGCGACCTCGAAGGCGCTCATGCAACGGCCTCCCCGGCGGTCCAGGCGGGGGCGAGTCGGCGCAGCTGCACGGCACGCCACTGCCAGAACGCCCAGTAGAACAGCCAGAGCGGGAGGGTGAGCGCGCCGGCGGAGACCTCGAGCTGGTCGCGATACAGGGTGCGGGTGCCGAGCGGGGCGACCGCCATGCTGTGCCGCCAGTGGGTGACGGCCGCCAGTGCGCCGCTCACACCCCCGCCGTCGTCGCGCACGATGCGCACATCGCCCGCGTCGAGAAAATCGGGGCGCTCGTGGAACGACAGACGGATGTCCTGCTCGCCGAGCGGGACCAGACCGAACGCCATGACCCGCACCCGGTATTCGCCCTCCTGCCACAGCGCGGGAAAGCCGCCCGGCTCCGCGGTGAAGGTCGTGAACGGTGCGGAGACGGCACGGAACACCGCGGGGTCGCGGAGCGCCCGCCACGCGGCATCCGGTGTGCAGTCGAGAACGGTCTTGAGCAGTACGCGCATGACCCCATTGTCCGCTCGGTCACCAAGCGAAGGGCAGGTACCCTCGAACCCGTGAATTTCGGTCAGAGTCAGTACCAGGTCCGGTTCGAGTGGGGCGTGCGCGGCGCCGAGGCGATAGCCAAGGACGCCGACGCCCTGGTCTGGGTCGATGTGCTCGGAGTGTCGACGCCCCCCGAGGTCGCCATCCCGGTCGTCTTCGCCGGCCTGCGCAATCGCCGCGCCGTCGCCGAGTGGGTGCTCGCGCAGCAGGGCGACAGGGGCGAGCGGTTTATGGTCGCGATCGTCGCTGCGGGCGAGGCCTGGGATGACGGGTCCGCGCGGTTCGCCGTCGAAGACCTGCTCGCGGCCGGTGCTGTGATCGATGCCCTCGCCGACCTCGGAATCGACTACTGCTCTCCCGAGGCGGCCGCCGCATCCGCTGCATTCACGGGCCTGCGCAACGCGACCGGTCACCTGATCGGTGCCTCCTCGAGCGGCCGGTCCTTCACGGCTGATGGTCGCCGCGCCGAGATCGACGATGCCATCGAGCTGGATGTCGACCCGGCCGTGCGGGAATCCGCGGGCCGGGCGTAGCGTTGCGATCATCGCGGGCGGAGCGCTCGCACCACCACGTGAGGAGAGTGCCATGAAGGCAGTCATCGATGGCAACGTCATCGCGGAAGCCCCGAAGGAAGACCTGATCAAGATCGAGGGCAACTGGTACTTCCCGCCGGCCAGTGTGAACAAGGAGTTCCTGGTCGAAAGTGCCACCCCGTACACCTGCCCGTGGAAGGGCGAGTGCCAGTACTTCTCGGTCAAGACGGGGGATGCCGTGCTGCAGGACCGCGCCTGGAGCTACCCGCACCCCTACGAGACGGCCTTCGCCCGCACCGAGGGCAAGGACTTCAGCGACTACGTGGCCTTCTGGAAAGAGGTGCAGGTCACGGAGTAGGTCTCACTCCAGCACCAGCTCGTCGACGACGGGTGCCGCGGGCGCGGGCGTGCGCAGCAGGAACGCCAGCGCCAGCGGCACCAGGCTGAAGGCGATGACCCACCAGAACGTGCCCTGGAACGCGGTCGTCAGGTGCGCGGCTCCGCTGCCGTGTGCGGCGAGAGCCTGCAGGATGACCGCCACCACCGTCACCCCGAACGGTGCTCCCACTCGCTGCACGATGTTGAACGCGGCGCTGGCGCGCGGCACCTCCGCGCGGGCGAGTCCCGCGAACGCCAGAGTCATGATCGGCAGCATGCTCGCCCCGATGCCGAAGCCGCGCACGAACTGCCCGGCGAGCAGCAGCACGTCGTTGCCTGAACTGCCGCTGAACACGAACGGCAGCAGGCCGATCATCGTGAGGGCGACGCCGCCCGCAACGAGGATGCGCGGGTCGAGGTGCTTGAGGCGCCCCTGCACGGCCAGAAACGCGATCGTGCCGAGCCCCTGCGGAATCAGCAGCAGGCCGGTCGTGAGGGCGGAGTCGCCGCGCAGCTCCTGATAGAAGACGGGCAACAGGAACATCGACGCGAAGCTCGAGAAGCCCGAGACGAAGGTGATCACGCTGGCCAGGCCGAAGCTGCGCTGACCGAACACCCGGACATCCACCAGCGGCGCGCGCTTCGCCCGGAGGGCGTACCAGGCGAAGGCCGCGATGAGCAGCGCGCCCATCGTGATCGGCAGCCAGGCGTCGAGCGCGTCGAAGCCCTGGGCGGCATTGCTGATGCCGTACGCCAGCGCGATGAGACCGGGGGTGATGAGCAGGAATCCGCGCCAGTCCAGCGGATGTCCGGGGTGGCGCACGTCCTTGGGCAGGAACGCCGGGGCGAGAGCCAGCGCCAGGATGCAGAGTGGCACGTTGACGAAGAACAGCCAGTTCCAGTTGATCGACGTGATGATCAGGCCGCCGATGACCGGGCCGAGAATCGGCGCCAGCTGGGCAGGGAGCATGATCGCGGCCATCGCCTTGCTCAGCCGGGACGGCCCGGCCGCCTGGGTGAGGATCGTGAGCGTCACCGGCAGGATCATGCCGCCGCCGATGCCCTGGAGCACGCGGAATCCGATCAGCGACGGCAGGTTCCAGGCCACCCCGCAGAGCACCGAGCCCAGCAGGAAGACGGCGATCGCGGTCATCCATACCGTGCGGGCGCCGAAGCGTTCGACCGCCCATCCGGTGAGTGGGATGACACCGGCCAGGGCGAGCAGGTATCCGCTCGACACCCACTGGGTCGCGGCGACGCTCGCGTGGAAGATGACGCTCAGTTGATGAAGTGCGACGTTGACGATGGTGGTGTCGAGGATCGACGTGACGGCGCCGAGCAGCAGAACGATGCTGAGTGCGTTGAGGCGACGATCGGTGATCGTCTCGGGGGCGGTGAGAGTGGACATGCCTGGCACACTACACCGTGCAGTGTAGTTAAGTACACCGACGGGTAAGATTCGACGGGAACGAAGGGTGACGGATGCCGGACTCGGCCGAGAAGACACTGCGCCAGGGCTCGACGCTGAAGCGCGCCGCGATCCTCGACGCGGCGCGCGAACTGTTCCTCGCTGACGGCTTCGACCGCACCAGCGTCGACGCGATCGCCGCACACGCCGGCGTCTCGAAGCGCACCGTCTACGACTACTTCGGCGACAAGCAGACCCTGCTCCGGGAGGTCGTGATCAGTGCCGGCTCCGCCCTGATGAGGAGTGTGCAGGCCGCGATCGACGAGAACCTGGGGCGGTTCACCGCCCTCGATGTCGCGCTCGTGGCCTTCGCCGAGTCGGTCGTCGGCACGACGATGGATTCACCCGATTACGCCGCGCTCGTGCGACTGGTCTCCGCGGAGTCCGCCCAACTGAGCGACCTCGTCACGTCGTTCGGCGACGAGCCGGAAGACGCGCTAGCGCGGCGGTTCGCCGAGTTGGATGCGGAGGGCCTGCTGATCGCCCCGAACCCGCGCGTGGCCGCCGACCACTTCGTGGCGCTGACCTTCCACTTCGCCAGCGGCGGGGGAAGCCTCGGTGCTCAGCCTGCACGCAACAGGCAGCGCATCGAGGAGGGTGTCGCCGCCTTCCTGCGCGCCTACACTCGTGCCTAGCCGCCGTTGCGCGCCCGGTGCGCCCGCACCTTCGAGCGGTTGCCACAGCGTTGCATCGAGCACCAGCGACGGTTGTTCGAACGGGATTCGTCGTAGAACACGAGCGCGCAGTCATCCGCCGCACACTCGCGCAGCCGACCGCCCGCATGGTCGGCGAACAGGGTGACGGCGTCGCGGGCGATGGTCGACAGGGCCTGGCCGGGGCGCACGGCCGAGCGTCCGGCCTGACGGTTGCCGCCGACGAGCGCGGGCGGGATGTTCGGGGTCGCGGCGAAAAGATTCAGGGTGTCGACGTCATCCGGTTCCGCTGCGCGCCCGTGGCTGAGCGCCAGCGCGATGTTGGCGATGGAGCGCCGCAGGGCCTTCGCATCGATGAGGTCGCCGGGTGTCGCGTGCGGGTCGACGCGGGGGTACCGGCCGGCCAGCCACGCACCGAGGTTCGCCGGTTCGTGGAGGTCTTCCCAGGCGGGGTTGTCGCCCATCGCGCCGGTGTAGGCGAAGTCGAGGGACACCGCTCCGGAGTCGAACCACCACTGCGCGCCCTCGCTGGAGACGAACCATTGACCGGTATTCACGGTAACCATTATGTTCGGTTACCACCGTCGGCCAGACGTGGTATTGGACGAGGAGGTCCACGATGAAAGTCCAGGTCGCGTTCGATTCTGCCGACCCGAATACCCTGGCGGACTTCTGGGTCGAGGTGCTCGGCTACGTGGTCGAAGACAACACCGCGTTCGTCGACCAACTGGTCGCAGACGGGCGGATGCCGGCATCCGATCGCATCGTCATCGATGGTTTTTCGCGCTTTCGCGAGGTCGCGGCGATCGTCGACCCGACGGGGGAGGGGCCGCGCTTCTTCTTCCAGCTCGTGCCAGAGGGCAAGACCGCGAAGAACCGGGTACACGTCGATGTCTCCACCCCCGAAGAGAAGAAGCAGGCCGAGGTCGAGCGACTCACCGCCCTCGGCGCCCGCCTACTCTGGGTGACCTCCGATCGCGGTCCCACCACGTACACGATGCAGGATCCCGAGGGCAACGAGTTCTGCCTGCACTGACCTGCCTGCACTGACCTGCCCGCACTGACCGCCTACGCCGCCCTTCCTGCACTGACCTGCCTGCACTGACCTGCCTGCACTGCCCTCCCGCCTCCGGTCGACACCTCCCGTCGACACCTCCTGTTCGAAATGAAGGAGATTCTGCGCGCGGGCCCCGTGATCCGGGGGTCGGCCTCGCGCTGGAGGAGAGTTTTTCCTTCATCTCGTACCGCTGGCGGCAATTCGTCATGGGCGCGGTTCGTGCCGAGGAGGCGCGGCTATGGCTCGGCGGAGCAGTGCGAGCTCAGCCGGCGGTCTTGCCCCGCATGTCGATCGCGATCTCGGTTGCGTCGAGGTTGGCGAGCTCGGTGGCGAGCAGGTCGGCGTCGAAGGTGCCGTGATCACGCGCGTCGAGCAGCTCGGCGCGCTGCGCTGCGATCACGTCGAGCCGGTGCTTCTTGGCGACGGTGAAGTCGGCGGGGGTCGGTGGTCCGTCGTGCTCGGGCGGCTGCGGAATGGACTCCGCGCTCGACCGCAGCAACTGCATGAGCCGCGCCCGCTCCTCCGTGCGAGCAACGTCGGCAGCGCCGTCATCCCGAACCGGGGCGAGTCGGCGCAGGAGCGGTCCTATCGTTCCGCCCTGGATGAGCAGCGACAGCGCGGCCACCGCGAAGGCGATCAGCACGATCACCGAGCGCTGCGGGGTGTCGTCGGGCAGCGTCTGGGCGGCGGCGACGGTGACCGCCCCGCGCATCCCGGCCCAGACGACGATGGTGCCGTCGCGCCAGCCGAGCGGTTGCCGAAGGAAGTAGTCGATATCGGCGATCGCCTGCGTGACCCGGAAGGCGAAGCGGCTGAGGTCGCGATCCGAGGCTCGCTTGCGGGTGGTGAACTCGCCGTACGCCTCCTTCGTTCCCTCGGGGGTATCGAGTCTCTCTTGCACCCCCTGCATCCGTTCCCGCATCTGCACCGTGCGGGCGCCACGCCGCGACAGGATGCCGAGCAACGGCGCCACGTACGCCGCCCGCACCACGATCGTGAGCAGCAGGGCACCGACCGCGATGAGCACGGCGAGCCAGACCCCGCCATGGTCCTTCTCCACGTTCATGACGATCGACCGGATCTGCACGCCCATGGTGAGGAAGACGGCACCCTCGAGCACGAGCTCGACGGTGCGCCAGTTCTGCGAGTCCGACAGGCGGTTCTGCGCCGAGAGCTGCCGCGGCGCCAGGATGCCGGTGATCAGTCCCGCGACCACCGCGGCCACCAGCCCGGATGCTCCGAGCATCGTCGCCGGAACGGACGCGAGAAACGGCACCGCGAACGAGATGACCGTGTTGGCGGTCGGATCGGTGATGCGCTTCCGCACCGCCAGGTTGAGCCAGCCGACCAGCCAGCCGATTACCGCGGCGACGGCCACGGAGTACGCGAAGCTGCCGACCGCCCCCCAGAAGGAGAAGGATGCCGCAGCCGCGACGATCGCGGTGCGCAACAGCACGAGGGCGGTCGCGTCGTTGAGCAGGCTCTCCCCGTCGAGCATGGCGACGACCCGTCTGGAGACCGGCATCTGTTTGATGATCGACGTGGCCACGGCATCCGTCGGGCTGACGATGGCACCGAGCGCGACGCCCCAGGCGAAGCCCAGATCGGGGATGACCAGCATGAAGAACACGCCGAGGATGAGTGCGCTGGCCACGACGAGCACTACCGAGAGGCTACCGATCGCGCCGAACTCGCGGCGGAAGTTCATCGCCGGCATCGACACCGCCGAGGAGTAGAGCAGCGGCGGGAGGATGCCCTCGAGAATCCATTCCGGGTCGATGTGGGTCGAGCCGAAGATCGGTAGGAAGCTCACCCCGACGCCGATCGCGACCAGCACCAGCGGGGAGGCGATGCCCAGTCGGGGGCCGATCACGGTGGAGGCGGCGATCACCACCAGGCCGGTCACGATCACCACGAGGATTTCGGTCATCTCCCCAGCCTGTCAGGTCGCTCTGGCCCCGTGTGCGCCTAGCTCGCCTTCGCGACCACGCGTTTCGTCCAGGTGATGGTGTTCGCGGCATCGAACCGTTTCGCACAGCGACCGCAGGCGAGCACCCGGGTAGGGGCGCGGTAGCGGTAGTGCTGGTGGCCGGCGGGGCAGCTGCCGACCCAGGGCGCCAGATCGTTCGCGATGGCCCCGTCATGAAGGCGCTTTCCCTCGTAGCCGAGGTCGGCCGCGACCTTCTTCCACTTCGGACCGTGACCGGCCCGCGACCCGGCGATGGCGTGTGCTACCTCGTGCAGCAGCACCTGGTGAATCTCGTCGTCTTCGTAGCGGGAGGCGAGGTGGCGCGAGACCGAGATGCGACGGTCGGTGTAGTTGCACAGGCCCGCGCGGGTCTTCGCAGCATCGAAGCCGAAGGTCCAGGTGGAGTCGAGATGCAGGGCGATCAGCGCGTCGGCCCATCGGCGCACCCGCGTGAGCTCTGCCACGGGGTCAGTCGCCCTCGGTGATGCGGCTGTCGATCACCGCTAGGGCGAACAGCGACGACTCGATCTGCTCGGCGGGGGCCTGGATGCGTTCGCGCACGGCAAGCGCGTGTGCCACCGACTCGCGTGCCTCGGTGTAGCGGCCGAGGTCGAACAGGATCTTTCCCTCGTGCTGCGCGGCGAATGCCTCGGTCGACGACCACTCCTCGCCCGCGGCGGTGCGCCGGGCCGCGGTCATCTCCGCCAGCGCGCGCTCGAGCTGACCGGAGAACTGGAACACCTGGGCGCGCCGCATCCGCGCCCGGGTGAGGCGCTCGCGGTCGCCCGAGAAGTGTTCGAGGCGGAACGCCTGCTCCGCCGTGACCAGCGCCTCATCGAGCCGACCGAGCAGGCGCAGCAGCACCGCCTTCTCGCCGAGCACGTCGGTGCTGCGGCTGTCGCCGAGCGCGGTCAGTCGCGCCTCGACAGCGGGCACGTCAACTAGCTCGCGCAGGGTCTGCGGGTCGTAACCGGTGATCATCACTACGAGGTTAACCGGCACTGCCGTTATCGCGCCGCAGCCCCGCGGTCAGTCGCGGTTGCCGACCTGGAAGATGTTCTTGGCCGGCGGAGGCGAGCGCACCGCGGTGACGTCGGTGACGATCGGTGCACCCGCGATCCAGTTGCGCAGTTCGGCGCCGGCGACCACCTTCGACGGATGCGGGCCCCCGGCCAGCAGGCGCGGCATCCATTCCAGGGGCAGCGGGCTCGGTGACCCGATGAGCACGATGTTGCCGAAGCGGCGCCCCTTCAATATCTGGGTCTCGGCCAGAGCCGCCACGTCATCCGTCACCGCGGAGAGCGTCGCGGCCTGGCCGCGTGCGAAGGCGAGCCCGGGGCCGTCGGCCACGTTGATGGCAATCACGCCGTCGGGCTTCAGTAGCGAGACCGCCTCGCGGTAGAACTCGACACTCGTGACATGGGCGGGGGTGCGGGCGCCGCTGAACACGTCGACGACGAGCAGGTCGACCTCGCCGCGCAGGCCCGACGGCAGCTTCTGCATCACCTCGCGGGCGTCGCCGTGCCGCACCCGCAGCGAGGCGTTACGGGGGAGTGGGAGGTGGGCGCGCACCAGATCCACGAGATCCGACTCGAGTTCGACGACCTGCTGCCGCGACCCCGGGCGCGTGGCTTCCACGTAGCGCGGCAGGGTGAATGCGCCTGCACCGAGGTGCACGGCGGTAATCGGCTCGCCGGGCATCCGCAGTTGGTCGATGACGTGCCCGATGCGCTGGATGTACTCGAAGAACAGCTGACTCGGGTCGTCGAGGTTCACGTGCGACTGGGGCGTGCCGTCGACGACGAGGGTGAAGGCGCCGGGAACCCAGCGGTCCGGCTCGATGACCGCGTGGAATCCGCTCAGTTTCAGGGTCGTCGAGGGCGATTCGGTCATGCGTCGATGCTGCCACACGCCCGGTGTGCGTGAGCCGCCGGCATCCGCCCCCCGTTATCTCGTGAGTTGCATGTTCGAGTGGTTCTGAGCGCGAAATAACCACTCGAACATGCAACTCACGGGTGGGAAGACGGGGGAGAATGGATGCCCGGGCCGGGTCTTATAGCCCTCGGCGAGAATTTGGTCAAGCATTTGCTTGACCCGGCGCGTCTTTCCGTCCTATAGTGGTTCTTTGCGCTCCCAGGATTTCTCTGCCTTCATATTGCGGTTGGCACTGTGCTTCACCGGCACGGTTCTTGCACAGTTCACCTGGGGCGATCCATCACCGACTGCAACTGGCGCTAGACCCGCCACCGGAGGTTATTTCCTTGGCTGCTGCTCGCAACGCATCCACCACGAACTCATCGAAAAAGGGATCTCCCAAGAACGGCCGCTCAGCAGAGCGTCTCTCGTTCGCGAAGATCACCGACACTCTCACGGTTCCCGATCTGCTGGCACTGCAGACCGAGAGCTTCGACTGGCTCGTCGGCAACGACATCTGGAAGGAACGCGCGGCGCAGGCCAAGGCTGAGGGCCGCCAGGACCTCCCTTCGCTCACCGGCCTCGAGGAGATCTTCGAAGAGATCTCCCCCATCGAGGACCTCGGCGAGACGATGCAGCTGTCGTTCACCAACCCCTTCCTCGAAGAGAAGAAGTACTCGATCGACGAGTGCAAGGAGAAGGGCAAGACCTACTCCGCGCCGCTGTACGTCGAGGCCGAGTTCATGAACCACCTCACCGGTGAGATCAAGACCCAGACGGTCTTCATGGGCGACTTCCCGCTCATGACCCCGAAGGGCACCTTCGTCATCAACGGAACCGAGCGCGTCGTCGTGTCGCAGCTCGTGCGTTCCCCCGGTGTGTACTTCGAGCGCCAGCAGGAGAAGACGTCCGACAAGGACATCTACTCCGCTCGTATCATCCCGAGCCGTGGTGCATGGCTCGAGTTCGAGATCGACAAGCGCGACCAGGTCGGCGTCCGCATCGACCGCAAGCGCAAGCAGAGCGTCACCGTGTTCCTCAAGGCCCTCGGCCTGACCAGCGAGGAGATCCTCGAGGAGTTCAAGGGCTTCTCGTCGATCGAGCTCACCCTGGAGAAGGACAACATCCTCACCAAGGAAGAGGCGCTCAAGGACATCTACCGCAAGCTGCGCCCGGGCGAGCAGGTCGCCGCCGAGGCCGCGCGTGCGCTGCTCGACAACTTCTACTTCAACTCGAAGCGCTACGACCTCGCCAAGGTCGGCCGGTACAAGATCAACCGCAAGCTCGGGATCGACGCTCAGCTGAGCGACTCCGTGCTCAGCCAGCGCGACATCCTCGCGACGATCAAGTACCTGGTCGCGCTGCACGACGAGCAGAAGACGCTGCCAGGTGTGCGCGACGGCAAGCCCGTCGACATCCGTCTGGATGTCGACGACATCGACCACTTCGGCAACCGTCGTATCCGCGCCGTCGGCGAGCTCATCCAGAACCAGGTCCGCACCGGTCTGTCCCGCATGGAGCGCGTCGTCCGCGAGCGCATGACCACGCAGGACATCGAGGCGATCACCCCGCAGACCCTGATCAACGTGCGCCCCGTCGTCGCCGCGATCAAGGAGTTCTTCGGAACCTCGCAGCTCTCGCAGTTCATGGACCAGAACAACCCGCTCGCGGGTCTGACCCACAAGCGCCGCCTCTCGGCCCTCGGCCCCGGTGGTCTGAGCCGTGAGCGCGCCGGTGTCGAGGTGCGAGACGTTCACCCCTCGCACTACGGCCGCATGTGCCCGATCGAGACCCCGGAAGGCCCGAACATCGGTCTGATCGGTTCGCTCGCATCGTTCGCGCGCATCAACTCCTTCGGTTTCATCGAGACCCCGTACCGTCGCGTCGTCGACGGCGTGGTCACCGACACGATCGACTACCTCACCGCCAGCGAAGAGGACGAGTACGTGGTGGCCCAGGCCAACGCGCCGCTCACCGCCGACTCGCGCTTCGCCGAGCCCCGCGTGCTCGCACGTAAGAAGGGCAACGAGGTCGACCTGTTCCTGATCGACGAGATCGGCTACATGGATGTCTCGCCGCGCCAGATGGTGTCGGTCGCGACCTCGCTCATCCCGTTCCTCGAGCACGACGATGCGAACCGCGCCCTCATGGGTGCGAACATGCAGCGCCAGGCCGTCCCGCTGCTGCGCAGCGAGAGCCCGGTCGTCGGAACCGGTATGGAGGGCTACGCGGCCATCGACGCCGGTGACGTGGTCACCGCCGACAAGGCCGGTGTCGTCGCGGAGGTCTCCGCCGACGTCATCACCATCCAGCTCGACGAGGGCGGCACGCAGGACTACTACCTGCGCAAGTTCGACCGCTCCAACCAGGGCACGTCGTACAACAACCGCGTCATCGTCTCCGCCGGTGAGCGCATCGAGGTCGGCCAGGTGCTGGCCGACGGTCCCGCCACCGAGAACGGTGAGCTCGCGCTCGGAAAGAACCTGCTCGTGGCATTCATGCCGTGGGAGGGTCACAACTTCGAAGACGCGATCATCCTCAACCAGAACCTGGTGAAGGACGACGTCCTCTCCTCGATTCACATCGAGGAGTACGAGGTGGATGCTCGCGACACCAAGCTGGGCAAGGAAGAGATCACCCGCGACCTGCCCAACGTCTCGCCGGAGCTGCTCGCAGACCTCGACGAGCGCGGCATCATCCGCATCGGTGCCGAGGTTCGCCCGGGCGACATCCTGGTTGGAAAGGTCACGCCGAAGGGCGAGACCGAGCTCTCCGCCGAGGAGCGCCTGCTGCGCGCCATCTTCAACGAGAAGAGCCGCGAGGTGCGCGACACCTCGCTCAAGGTTCCTCACGGTGAGGCCGGAACGATCATCGGCGTCAAGGTGTTCGACTCGCAGGACGGCGACGACGAGCTCGGCTCGGGCGTCAACCAGCGCGTTGTCGTGTTCATCGCCCAGAAGCGCAAGATCACCGAGGGTGACAAGCTCTCCGGTCGTCACGGCAACAAGGGTGTCATCTCGAAGATCCTGCCGGTCGAGGACATGCCGTTCCTCGCCGACGGAACTCCGGTCGACATCATCCTGAACCCGCTCGGTATCCCCGGTCGCATGAACTTCGGCCAGGTGCTCGAGGTTCACCTCGGCTGGGTCGCCAAGCAGGGTTGGGAGATCGAAGGCAAGCCCAAGTGGGCGGAGAAGATCCCCGAGAACGCCCGCAAGGCGGAGCCCGGCACCAAGGTCGCGACCCCGGTGTTCGACGGCGCGCTGGAGAGCGAGATCGAGGGTCTGCTCGACTCGACCAACAAGACGCGTGACGGTGTTCGTCTGATCGACTCGTCCGGCAAGACCCAGCTGTTCGACGGCCGCTCCGGTGAGCCGTTCCCGCAGCCGGTCTCGGTCGGGTACATGTACATCCTCAAGCTGCACCACCTTGTCGACGACAAGATCCACGCCCGCTCGACGGGCCCCTACTCGATGATCACCCAGCAGCCGCTCGGTGGAAAGGCGCAGTTCGGTGGACAGCGCTTCGGAGAGATGGAGGTCTGGGCTCTCGAGGCCTATGGCGCCGCATACGCGCTGCAGGAGCTGCTCACGATCAAGTCCGACGACATCCTGGGCCGCGTCAAGGTCTACGAAGCCATTGTCAAGGGTGAGAACATCCAGGAGCCGGGTATCCCGGAGTCCTTCAAGGTGCTCATCAAGGAGATGCAGTCGCTCTGCCTCAACGTCGAAGTTCTTTCGGCGGACGGCACGGCGGTCAGCCTGCGCGACACGGATGACGAGGTCTTCCGTGCCGCTGAGGAGCTCGGCATCAACATCTCCGCCCGGTTCGAGAACTCGTCGATCGACGAGATCTAGTCCTGGCCAATCGACAACGACACCTTTTCTAAAGTAGGAGAAAAATTGCTCGACGTAACAACGTTTGATGAGCTCCGTATTGGCCTGGCTACCGCTGACGACATCCGTCGCTGGTCGCACGGTGAGGTCAAGAAGCCCGAGACGATCAACTACCGCACGCTGAAGCCCGAGAAGGACGGCCTCTTCGGAGAGCAGATCTTCGGACCGAGCCGTGACTGGGAGTGCTCGTGCGGCAAGTACAAGCGCGTTCGCTTCAAAGGCATCGTGTGTGAGCGCTGTGGCGTGGAGGTCACCAAGTCCTCCGTTCGTCGCGAGCGCATGGGCCACATCGAGCTCGCCGCACCCGTGACCCACATCTGGTACTTCAAGGGCGTTCCGTCGCGCTTGGGCTACCTGCTCGACATGGCGCCGAAGGACCTGGAGAAGGTCATCTACTTCGCCGCGTACATGGTCATCTCGGTCGACGAGGAGGGCCGTCGCGACGACATGCCCGGCCTCGAGAACGAGATCCGCCTCGAGATCAAGGAGCTGGAGAGCCAGCGCGATGCCCGCATCGCCGAGCGCCTGCAGCGCCTCGAGACCGACCTCGCCGCCCTGGAGGAAGAGGGCGCGAAGGCCGACCAGAAGCGTCGCACCAAGGATGCCGCTGAGAAGGAGATGGGTCAGGTCCGCAAGTCGTTCGACGAGCAGATCGCTCAGCTCGACCGCGTGTGGGAGGACTTCCGCACCCTCAAGGTCGGCGACCTGAAGCCGGAAGACTCCGTCTTCCACGACCTCCAGGACCGTTTCGGCGTGTACTTCGAGGCCTACATGGGCGCCGAGGCGATCCAGAAGCGTCTGCAGGCCTTCGACCTCGCCACCGAGAGCGACGACCTGCACGACCAGATCGCCAACGGCAAGGGCCAGAAGAAGATCCGCGCGATCAAGCGTCTGCGCGTGGTCAACTCCTTCCTGCAGACCGGCAACTCGCCGGCCGCCATGGTGCTCGAGGTCGTCCCGGTCATCCCGCCGGAGCTTCGCCCGATGGTGCAGCTGGATGGTGGCCGCTTCGCGACCTCCGACCTCAACGACCTCTACCGTCGTGTGATCAACCGCAACAACCGTCTTCGTCGTCTGCTCGACCTCGGTGCCCCCGAGATCATCGTCAACAACGAGAAGCGGATGCTGCAGGAGGCCGTCGATGCACTGTTCGACAACGGTCGTCGTGGTCGCCCGGTCACCGGTACCGGTAACCGCGCGCTGAAGTCCCTGAGCGACATGCTCAAGGGAAAGCAGGGTCGTTTCCGTCAGAACCTGCTCGGAAAGCGCGTCGACTACTCGGGTCGTTCGGTCATCATCGTCGGACCGCAGCTCAAGCTCCACCAGTGTGGTCTGCCCAAGCAGATGGCACTCGAGCTGTTCAAGCCGTTCGTGATCAAGCGTCTGATCGACCTCAGCCACGCGCAGAACATCAAGAGCGCCAAGCGCATGGTCGAGCGTTCGCGTCCGCAGGTGTGGGACGTGCTCGAGGAGATCATCCGCGAGCGCCCCGTGCTGCTGAACCGCGCACCTACGCTTCACCGTCTCGGCATCCAGGCCTTCGAGCCTCAGCTGGTCGAGGGCAAGGCCATCCAGCTCCACCCGCTCGTGTGTGCGGCGTTCAACGCCGACTTCGACGGTGACCAGATGGCAGTGCACCTTCCGCTGTCGGTCGAGGCCCAGGCCGAGGCGCGCATCCTGATGCTCGCGTCGAACAACATCCTGAAGCCCTCCGACGGCCGCCCGGTCACCCTGCCCACGCAGGACATGATCATCGGTCTTCACCACCTGACCACGCTGAAGAGCGATGTCGCCGGTGAGGGTCGCGCCTTCTCCTCGATCTCCGAGGCGATCCTGGCGTTCGACCAGCACTCGCTCGACCTGAACGCCAAGGTGCGCATCCGTCTGGAGAACGTCGCCTTCGCCGAGGGCGAGGAGCCGGCCGGATTCGAGGCAGGCAAGCCCGTTCTGGTGAACACGACCCTGGGTCGTGCGATCTTCAACGAGACGCTTCCCGCCGACTACCCGTACGTCGAGGCCGTCGCCGACAAGGGCCAGCTCTCCGCGATCGTCAACGATCTCGCCGAGCGGTACCCGAAGGTGGAGGTCGCTGCGGCGCTCGACCGGATCAAGGACGCCGGTTTCCACTGGGCTACCCGCTCCGGTGTGACCGTCGCGCTCTCCGACATCCTGACCCCGCCGACCAAGCGCGAGATCATCGGTGGCTACGAGAAGCAGGCCGCGAAGGTTCAGACCCAGTTCGAGAAGGGCCTCACGACAGACGCCGAGCGTCGCCAGGAGCTCATCGAGATCTGGAACAAGGCAACCGCTGACGTCGCCAAGGCGATGGAAGACAACATGCCGGCGAACAACAACATCAACCGCATGGTCACCTCCGGTGCCCGCGGTAACTGGATGCAGGTTCGTCAGATCGCCGGTATGCGTGGCCTCGTGTCGAACCCGAAGGGTGAGATCATCCCCCGCCCGATCATCTCGAGCTACCGCGAAGGACTCTCGGTCGCCGAGTACTTCATCGCGACTCACGGTGCTCGTAAGGGTCTGGCCGACACCGCATTGCGCACCGCAGACTCCGGGTACCTCACCCGTCGTCTGGTGGACGTCTCGCAGGATGTCATCATCCGCGAAGACGACTGTGGCACCACGAAGGGCCTCGACCTGCTGGTCGCGACCGTCGGTGCCGATGGTGTGCTGGTGCGCGACGCCAACGTCGAGAACTCGCTCTACGCCCGCAGCCTGGCTGAGGACGCGGTCGACGCGAACGGCAAGGTCGTGGCGAAGGCCGGCGACGACGTCGGAGACGTGCTGATCCAGGAGCTCATCGACAACGGCATCACCCACGCGAAGGTCCGTTCGGTGCTCACGTGTGAGTCCGCCGTCGGTGTCTGCGCCGTCTGCTACGGCCGCTCGCTGGCCACCGGCAAGATCGTCGACATCGGAGAGGCCGTCGGCATCATCGCGGCCCAGTCGATCGGCGAGCCCGGTACGCAGCTGACCATGCGTACCTTCCACACCGGTGGTGTGGCATCCGCGGATGACATCACCCAGGGTCTTCCCCGCGTCACCGAGTTGTTCGAGGCCCGTACCCCCAAGGGTGCGTCCCCGATCGCCGAGGCCGCTGGAAAGATCACGATCGAGGACACGGACCGCAGCCGCAAGCTGATCCTGACCCCCGACAACGGTGAAGAGCCCATCGCCTACCCGGTGCTCAAGCGTGCAACCCTCCTCGTCGAGGATGGCCAGCACGTCGAGCTCGGCCAGCAGCTGCACGTCGGTGCCATCGACCCGAAGGAAGTTCTTCGTGTCCGCGGTGTCCGTGCCGTCCAGCAGCACCTCGTCGATGGTGTGCAGGGCGTCTACCGCTCGCAGGGTGTGCCGATTCACGACAAGCACATCGAGGTCATCGTGCGCCAGATGCTCCGCAAGGTCACCGTGGTCGACCACGGCGACACCGGACTGCTGCCCGGTGAGCTCGTCGACCGCCTGAAGTACAACGAGCTCAACCGCTCCGCGCTCACCGAGGGCAAGAAGACGGCATCCGCTCGCCAGGAGGTCATGGGTATCACCAAGGCATCGCTGGCGACCGAGTCGTGGCTGTCGGCCGCGTCGTTCCAGGAGACCACGCGTGTTCTCACGCAGGCCGCCATGGAGGGCAAGTCCGACCCGCTGATGGGGCTCAAGGAGAACGTCATCATCGGAAAGCTCATCCCGGCCGGAACGGGTCTGCCGAAGTACCGCAACGTCGCCGTCGAGGCGACCGAAGAGGCCAAGGCGGAGCGTTACCCGAACCGGATCTTCACGGACGACTCGTCGTTCAGTGAGGCCGACCTGAGCTTCGTCGACTTCGACAGCTTCTCGTCGGATGACTACACGCCCGGTACGTACAACTA